>Ga0307507_10001919_pt1 | contig 45202 bp, 16 predicted proteins | sample 7_EM_MG_FD_207223 | JGI IMG/M metagenome (GOLD analysis project Ga0307507, IMG submission 207223) | Populus trichocarpa ectomycorrhiza microbial communities from riparian zone in the Pacific Northwest, United States - 7_EM | ecosystem: Host-associated > Plants > Roots > Unclassified | place... | reverse complement strand
GCTTTCTGCTTTCTTAAGCTCCTTATGTATCTTTAGCGGTTCTTCTGACGGTGGCCCTACCCCTATAAGTCCCCATTTCGGCCGATTAGCTCCCCATCTTCTCTTCCAGCTTGCTAGAAGCGGCATCTCTGTCCTTTGTTTTTGCTGCCTCCACTCCTCTGCCCACTGGGTCCGTTTCTCTCCCTCTGTACATATATTTCCGTTTTGGTTTTGACCCCGTCTTTGTCTTTGTCTTTGGGCTAGTTTCCCCCGTATCTGTACGCAAGCCTCCGTAACTAACTTTTCTTTATGCCTAAACCTAAAGTTTGCGAGTCTTTCATTTAGGTAGAGATCTAGCGGGGGTATAGAGGTTTCAGTTTCAAGAACTGAGGTGGGAGTTGCCTTATATGCCCCTGCTATTGCTCTTAGGCTTCGCTATATATTAAGGGTTTGCTATTAAAGCCTTATAGGCCTTAGGGCTTATTAAGTTTTTGCGTAGTTTATATTAATAAAGCCCATGCTAGTAGCTCTGCTGTCTATAAGGATTTGTACTTCCTTCTATTTTCTAAGTATTTGAATTTCGCTAAGTATATTAAGGGAGTTATGTTGTGTATCAGCGCTGGAAGAGCCTAGACACTTATACTCTTCCACTTTTTATCCTAAGGCGCGACTTGGCCCTAGGATGATTTGTTTTCCAAGTTAACTAAAGGCAAGGTACTTTGTGATATCTGAGTATAATTTATAGCGCGGGTATAATTTAAGAAATAAGTACGGCTTAAAGAATGGGTATAATTTAAGGATTAAGTATAACTCAATGATTAGAAGGAACTACGGCGGACTTTTTTAAAAGAGTAAGTTCGGTAATGTTTTTAAATATATCCTTTTTTACCGCATCTAAAATATTCTCTATTTGTGGCTTATATTCTTTGTTCGTTAGTTCCTAAGGGTGTATAGGATTAGGTGGCATTAAGGTCTATAGGGTTATATATAGGGCTTTTAGGTCTTGGAGAAGGATCGCGCTTTAGAGCATATACCGGTTTTAAGGAGTTTTAAACGTAAGGTATAGTTAACTTTAGAGAATAAGTCTATTTGTTATATCAAAGGTCTTCATTAATTTGTTAACATATTATAGCAAATTCGGATAGGTTTTTTGGCAGTTCTCTACCTACTAACTAGGCTCTAATCTTATCCGAAATAGCTTATTAAAGGGCAGTAACTTTAGCAGCTTTATTCTAATCTAGTTCGCCAATAAGGCCTAAAAATTCTAAAAAGAAGCTGGTAAAGTCTTAGTTCCATTATTATAGGTTTTTAAGTTTGGTAATAGCTATGTATTCGCGGCTGGCGTCATTATACATTCGTTCTAGCAGAGAGATAAAGGTTTTAAAATTAACAAAAGTGCCGTTGCGGAAGAATGGATCCATAGTTTATGCAGCATCCTTACTTAAACAAGACATTTTATAGCTAACCTTGCTAGCCTTAGTGGGGTATTAATTATAGTTTGTTAGGAGTTTAAGACGGAGCTTGGTTATAAAGGGATATAGGTTATTTCGGTTTCTATCAAACATTAGAGGATTAGGGAGCTTTTTAGATTTTATAGTAGGTACTAGGTTCGCTACAGGTGTAGGTTAAGCTACCATTACTAGTTTAGTATTTATATTCAATATATTAGGTTTAGGTACCGTTATTTTAATTTCGTTTATAGGTGTTGCTATTAGGGTCTATAACGTAAATGCCTTAACATTACGGAGTTCTTTGCGGAGTGCTTCTATTAATTACTGGTGCTGGGCTTCCAGTACAGCCCGCTACTAAGCTAAGGCGTCTATAAAGGACTGTTATATTATAGTTAACTATTCCCTAATTAGGGTTATAATACTCGTGGTTATTAAAAGGGATTCGGGTTTGTTTGCCATTTTAATAGTAGTTATTTTAACGCAACGTAATATAAGGGCGCGAAGAGGCTTTGGGGAAGATTTAAAGGAATAATATAAATTCTATCTAAATCTAAGGGTATATAGCTCTTGCAGAGTACAAGGCGTTGCGTAAAGAAGAGAAAGGAATATAGGAAACTTATAACTAAATATTTGTGGTCTTAGCAGTAGACGCGTGGGCATAAGCCTACGCGGTTTTTAACAGGTTTCAACCAAATTCCATTATATTAGTAGAATTTGGTGGAGACTAGTGGAAATTAATTAAGTTGGCGGAATTTGGCAGAATTTAATTAACTTAATAGAATTTGGCAGAATTTAATTAAAGCGTCGGAATTTATCTATCGAGTGTTTTACCAAGACATTCCTACTGTAACTAGGCTAGTCCCGTTACACTTTAATTCCTTTTATACTAATAATAAACCTAAGGTAATTTATTCATTTTACTCTAAATATATATTTTTTAATATTAACTTATAGGCCTACATTCCACAGCCTCTCTAAGACCTTTTTAATATAAACTTAGTGCTTAAGTTTATTGTCTAAGTATATAAGAATATTATCTAGGTATGCCGTGCAGAACTTATTAAGGTAGTTAAAAAGAATATAATTTATATACCGTTGGTATATAGCTAGCCTATTCATTAGTTTAAAAGGAAGAACTTTATATTTATAAGAACCGTAGTAGGTATAGAATGTCGTTAGATCCTCTAATATAGGGTCTATCCTAATTTAGTAAAAAGCTTAGCGGATATTAAGCTTAGTAAAGATTTTAGCTTAGCTTAAATATATAAGGGTCTTATTAATTAGGGGGAGAGGATAATAATCTTTTTAAGTAATAGCGTTTAGTTTTTAATAGTTAATGCAGAAGTAAATCTTCAAATTAGAAAAGTAACAGTCCAACGTCCAAGCGGGCTTAGACCGCCCAGGCTATGCGCGCTTAGGCCAAATCTTAACGTTGCCACCAAAGATAAGCCCCTTTCTCAGAAAAGGTAGCAAAATTCTATATACGGCTTAGTTAGTACCTAGAAATACCTAGTACGCCTTAACATAAGATAGGGCACGAAGTTAGACTTAATCTAAAAGTACAAGATAATATGCCGCATTTTATAAATTTTCCAAGAAAAAAATATATGTTTGGTCCTTTTTCTAGTACTTAATAGACTATTACAATAGAACCTAGCGCTAGGTTTCTAAAGGCACGTAATTACTAATAAAATTGGCTTAAAGCTTCTTTAAGACCAAAAAGTAACCGTCTAGTAACCATCCAGTAACCATCTAGTAGAGGTCTAGGTGTAGTAAAGGTAACTATTCTTAAGGGGTGCTACTAGGAATATAGCCTTATATGCTAAAATATCTAAGAAAGTCTTAAAGGCGGGCATACACCATAGGCACAATTTTTTTAACGTAGTAGATACTAAAAGTTACTATAAATTCTAAATGCGCTCTTATAATTTATTAGAAAAAACATAAAGATAAAACTTTAAGAAAGTTTTATTATTTTATTGCGCTAATTAAGATTATTATTATCTCAAGGCCAAGATTTCCCTTTTAGTTCTCAGTATTTCCAAGCAATTTAGTAATTACTCTTATATACCTCCACCTTTAACCCTTTTTAATACACAAAAACTTCATTAAAACCCAGCAATTTTCCTTAATATTCAGCTCTTGCCCTTGCAACATCCTCAGTATCAATTATTTAACGTTTTAACCAAGCCTTTAATACTATTTCCATCCATTTTATACGCCTACTCTGCTTAGAGCTCTTATTAGCCGTAAAAAAGTCCTCCTAAAAAGCAGTTTCACTAAAATATATGCTATATATTAATATAATAGTCTATAAAATAAAGTATAATTAGTAAATATAAGTAGGACTTTTAATATAAATTAGACATATTAATACCTTTTACTCTAAATAACCCTTTTTTAAGGTTTCCTAAGACTCTTTTGCTACGCTATAGTATAATTAAGCCCAATATTTTAATAGAATTGGAACACTTTTTACTTTTATAAGTAAAGAGTAGTGCTAATTATAAAATAATTAAGAAATATTATTAGTATAACTAATAATTCTATATAGCTATATAATATCCTCATTTAAGAACTTTAGTAGTGTTCCATTTATAGTAATTTCCCTAAATAGGTAATAGTTTTCTTAAAGTAGCAGGGAAGATTCTAGGGTATTTAACTAGAAAATTAAGGTTAATACTTAAGGTTGGTTAAGGTGCTAAATATTAAACTAAGATAGATTTTATATAAGTTCTAAGAAAGTCTCCTAAAGACCTTACTACACTAAAGTAAAATCTCCAGCAGTCTTAATATTTAAGTTAAAATTAAATAAATTCTGCCTTTAAATAGTAACCTCTACTTAGAGAGGTAAAGCGCAATCTCTTTCTTAATGCAGCTAAGATATATTAGAGGAATTCTTAGAAACTAAGAGAGTATAAGAGTGGGTCTCTAAGGGACCAAAAAGTAAAGGCATCTTTTAGTATTTTTAAAGGTCATTTACGCAATATAAGTAAATTCTTAGAGGATTAACATCCTTTATATCGGATTCTTCAAGAAACCGCACCATTTCTCCTTTATCTGGTGTTACGGACGCTTTAAGTACGATGCTATAACTACTTGGAGAAGAGTTAGAGGAAGCTAGTTGGTTAATACAAGTATGGTCTAGAATGGAACCTATGGAACCATGTGATAAGAAATGGTAAGCAAGTTATATAGTATTGTACGCAGTATACGCAGTATATACAGTGTATATTACATATATTATATACGTTACATACTTTATATATAAGGGGAGTTTCTTAGGAGTATAGATATGTATTTAAAGGACTATAGTCCCTACCTAGATAGTTCCTTTCCTTATAGTAAATCTTAGAATATAATTAGAGTTAATCTGTTAGGTAACTACTCCACCAGTTATTATTTATACTTATTATATTATTAACTTCCTATTTACCTACACAACCTAGCCTAATAATAAGTCTACCGTGGTATTTCCTATAAGGCTTTGTTATATATTTACTACCTAGTTATAGTATTAATAAAGTTAAATAATATGCTACTAAAAGCACTAGTTATAACAATATCTATAGTAGCTACAACCTTAGGGTCTAGAGGAGACACTAGTATAAGGGACACGGATTTATAGCTAGTTATAGTAGGTGTTACGGACGCTTTAAGTACGATGTTATAACTACTTGGGGAAGAGTCGTAGGAAGCTAGTTGGTTGATATAGGTATAGTCTAGGATAGATCTGGTGGAACCATGTAATGAGGAATGGTAAGCAAGTCACATAATGTTATACATAGTGTATAAAGTATACGTAGTGTACGCTATGTATAATATGTATAACACGTACCTTATATATAAGAGAGGATTTCTTAGGAGTATGGTTGTGTATTTAAAGGACCTTAGTCCCTACCGTAGATAGTTCTCTCCTTGTAGTAAATCTTAGAATATAATTGGAGTTAATCTGTTGGGTAACCACTCTACCAGTTGTTATTATATTATTAAACTGTTTTTACCTATATACCTAGCCCAATAATAGAACCCACTGTAGTTCCTACTATAAGGTTCTGTTATATATTTACTACTAAGGTTATAGTATTAAATAAGGTTAAATAATATGCCACCTAGAGCACCAGTCACAACGGCGTTAATGGCAGCCACAACTTTAGGGCTAGGTGATACTAGTATAAACAATAGGGATTCTTAAGTGGTTATGTGAGGTTAGTTATAGGAAATGGTTAATTACTTATAAGATAATAATAGGATACTTAAAGAACGCATTAATGGAATTAGATTAGTAAAAATTAAGCTACCTTTAATTGAACGGTTCTTAGGAGAGAAGTTAAAGCTTAAAGGATTTCTTATATAGATGCACTTTAAGGTAGTATAGGAAGGAGCAAAGTTAGTAATATTATTAGATTAAGTAGCCTATGTAGGATTGTTCCTAATAGGAAGGGCACTTAAGTGGTTTAAGCTATATCTCACGGAAATATAGGCTAATGGCATAACAACTACTAACTAGGACGTATGGTATATATTTGCTAGTTAGAATGGGTTCGCGGAATAACTAATATAAATATTTAGAGACCTAGAGGCTATAACCACAGCGGAACAAAAGCTTTAGAACTTAGTACAACGCACTTTAGCAATTAAGTATACAATATAGTTTTAAATATTAGCTATGTAGGTTAAGTGGAATAATAGGGCGCTTATAGCATAGTATAAATAGGGACTTAAGGCTAAAGTCTAGGACGTAATTATTCTAATAGAAGATGCGGATACTCTAAGAGAGTTAATAGACTAGTTAATAAAGATTAATAATAGGATCTATTAAAGGGAATAAGCTAAAAGAGGGCAAGATAGAGTTCTATAGTTGTATAAGGCGTAGAGTATATAACGATAGACATAGAGTTAAAAACTATAGAATGGCGTAGAGCTAATGGACCTAAGCGGTACTAAAGAAACCTAAAGGTAGGAAAAGAAACTATAGAAACCTAGAGGTTGAGGATTAAGTAATTAAAGGACTTAGGAGCAGAGGCTAAACCAGGGATCTTAGTAGTAGAAGACGTTTAGGCGGACTCTATAGCAAGAAAAATAGTTTAAAGATAGAGCTTGCATAAATTATAGAAAATAAGGTTATTTCGCCAGAGACTATAGAGGTGGTTAGGGTAACTATGTGGTAAAGGGAATAAGGCTAGTAGACGGCACATATGTATAAAGGGATAATGGTGCACTGTAAGGAATAAAAGAGTGTTTAATTAACAGTTTTGTGTATTGTTATAATAACGTATGCTAAATTTATAAGGACGCTAAGTACGGCGTAAGCTATTGGCTATAGGAGCTATTGTTATCTAAGTTTAGAGGAACCAATAAACTAGCTTATAGATTGGATATTAAAGACAATAAATTTAATAAAGGTGAAGCATTTACTAATAATAAGGTAATAAAGGCAGCTTACTAGAAGCATGTAGACCTTGGAGAAGTTGAAATAGAAGTAGAGACTAAGACCATTATAGAATAAGGTTTAGTAATGGGTATTGCGATACTATTAAATACAATTTCCATTGCTTTATAAGACAATAGGAGTAATATTTAGAAGAAACTAAGTAAGTAGATAACTGCTAGTGCTAGCTTATTACTTAATAAAGGTAAAAGGCCATAGGCTTAAGATTCTTAAGCAGAGATAAAAAAAGCTTAAGATTTTTAAGATAAGATAAGACACACCTAAGGACCTATAATGGACGAAAACTAATAGGAAAGGGTAGCAACTTAGTTTAGTAATAAATAAATAAGTACAGGACGCAAGTTCAAGAACTATAAGTTTAGGGAATAAATAAAAATGTTAGCAATCCTAGGTAAACGCAGTATTTAGCTTAAAGATTAAATAGTTAATACTAGGATTAAAAAGTAAGATAACTATAAAGATCTGGCTATAAGACGCAGAAAACAAGAAACTATAAATAAGTTTAGAATAAGAATCATTGTATAGTAAAAGCAAAAGCTAGATAAAAGGTTAGCTATACTAGGTTGTATAAGGGACAGAGCACCCATGTAAAGAGTTACTAATAGGCCGAGTGTAGGGACACCTAGGGTAAAGTGGCTAGATAAACTGGAACAAAAAGAGGATCTAGATATTCTAATTAGGTTTAAAGAAAGACATACTAAAGGATGTTACAATGTAGTAATAACAAGGTACTTTCTAATAGATAGACTATATACACTAAACTAGTTATATGGAAAGTGGTATAGGTAATAACACAATAATAAATAGGAAGACTTTTATATATAGCTAAATAAGAAAGTTGTCTAAGACCAACCTATTATAGAAAAACGTATGAGTTATATTAAAGGAGCATTAATTATAATGTTAAGGAACCTAGAAGAAGGATCTAGGGACTAGAGAAGTAAGTAATAAATCTTAGTACCTATAGTAGAAATACCAGTAGTTAGGTTGACTAGGTATAGATTTAAACTTAAGAATAAAGATAAACTAAGAGTTAACCTAAAATATGCAGTGTATTATACACTATTGTAGATAGCTTATGTGGATAATATGTGCAATATATATAGAGCACTAAAAGATAAGAACTGGAAGTACCTAGTAAGGATATATTAGGTACCAGAGGAAAAGCGGTTTAGGAACGCTAAGTATATATATAGTTGGCACCTAGTAGAAGTATAAGGTTAAGGAGACTTAACACTTTAACTAAAAAGATTCCTTACGGAAGAATGCCTAGATAGATAATAGTGGTAGGAGTGCCTAGAGAACACTTATCTATAGTACGTAGAGGAAAAGAAATAAACTAAGTATTAGCCTAAGTTGGACTAAGTATAGGTAGGATCTAGCAGCCAATAGTTAGGAAAAGGGGAGGCGTATAGGACTAAAGGGAACTAGTGTTAGAGCCTTAGACCCTTAAAGGAATTTAAGGATAATACCTAAATTTATAAGTTAAGTGGCAAGATTAACAGTTTAAGGTGTTGGTAGATAGTGGAGTAACTAGGAACCATATATTACTAAAAGTAGTGGAAAGAATAGGGTTACTATATAGATAAAAGGAACACCTATATCCACTTATAATAATTTTAGGAGATTAGATAGCCTATAGAGGAGGTATTATTAATCTTAAAATAGGACCTATTTAGATAACTATTAAAGGGAGACTAGTTAGAATGTCTTTTAATATCCTACTATTAGGATAGGATGAGGCGATACTAGGAATGCTTTAATTACAGAAGTATAATCTAAAGATTGATTGGGTTATAGGTTAGGTTAATATTAAGGATACTTAACGGTGTAAAGTGTGATAGTAAACTAAGTTGGTATAGTACTAAGTTGGAGCGATATATAAAGAGACTAAGCGAGGCTTAAGTTATATACCAAAGAGATACCACAAGTATGGTAAAAAGTTATAGTCACTAGAAAGTGAAAAGCTGTTAAAGTATATAGCATGGGACTATAAGATAGAATTGGAAGAAGGAATAAGTCTAAAGTTCTTTTTAATCTATAAGCTTATTAAAACGGAGTTAGTAGCGCTTAAGGAGTTTATTTAGGAGAACTTACGCAAGGGATATATTAGACCGTTATAGTTATTAGCAGAATATCCAGTACTATTTATCCTAAAGAAAAACGGAAAGCTTAGGATGTGTATAGACTATAGACAGTTAAACAGTATTACTAGGAAGGATAGGTATTCTTTACCTTTAATTAGCGAAATTTAAGATAGGATAGGTAACGCAAAGATCTTTATAAAGATAGATCTGAGGTGGGCGTACTATCAAATTAGGATCAAGGAAGGCGATAAATAAAAGGCAGCCTTTAGGTTAAAGGAAGGACTATATAAGCCATTAGTTATACAATTTGGGCTTATAAATATACTAGTAATGTTCTAGAAGCAAATTAATAGTGTGTTAGGAGAATACCTAGATAAATTTGTTATAGTATACCTCAATAATATTATTATCTACTTAGAGAATGAGGAAGAATATAGAAAATATATTAAGTAGGTCTTAAAGAGACTATAAAAAGAATAGATGCTAGTAGCAATTAAGAAATGCAAATTCTTTACCCAGAAGACCAATTTCGTTGGATTTATTATTAAACTAGGCCAACTTAGTATAGATCCAAAAAAGATTGAGGCTATAGTAAATTGGTAGGAACTAGAGAACGTTATATAGTTAAGATCGTTTCTAGGGTTTTGCAATTATTATAGAAGGTTTATAGCGCAATAGTTAAAGAATATTAAGCCACTTATGCAGTTAATAAAGAAACAAGAACTGTAGGTATAGGGAAAGGAGTAATAAGAACTATTTAAGAGAGTTAAAGAGTTGTTTACCTAAGAGCTAGTTCTTAAGATTTATTAACTAGGTCTAGAGACGGTTATAGAAACAGATATATTAGACTTTACACTAGGGGTATACTTTATATAGAAATATTAAGACAGATGGCACCTAGTGGTATACTATAGTTAAAAGATAACACCACTAGAGTTAAACTATAATATCTATAACAAGGAGTTATTAGGTATAGTTATAGCACTTAAGGAATAGAGAGCATTCTTGCAAGGTATAGAGAAACTATTTGTGATTAAGACGGACTATAAGAACCTTATAGGATTCCTAATAATAAAGGAACTTAATTAAAGACAGGTTAGATGGGTGGAAATGCTTATAGAATACTATTTTAAAATTCAGTATACTAAGGGTATAGACAATGCACGAGTAGACGCTCTAAGTAGAAAGGCTGAACTATAAAATAATAAAAAGCTATTAGGAGCTTTATTGCGAAAGGATTAAAATGGATTAATTAGGTATAATTATCCAAAGATTATAGTAACTAAGGAAAGTTAGATCTATAAATTACTAGAGAGTAATTAGATATAGAAGATTTAAAAAGTATAGGTAGAGGATCTAGACTTAGAGTAATATAAAAATAGAGAAGCAATATATATACCTAAGTCTGTTGTAGAAGAATTTGTTAAGAAATTCTATAAGGGAATAATATAAGGATATAACGGAGCTATAGGCTTAGTATTAAGACTTTAGGAGGAGTATATTATTTAAGAAATCTGGGGACTAGCAAGATAAGTTATAAAGAAATATCCAGATTACTAAAGGAATAAACCGACAAGGTATAAGCCGTATGGAGGGCTATAACCTATTGAAATACTAGGAAGACTATGGGAAGTTATATTATAGGACTTTATTATTAAGTTACTAAAGTTAAGAGATTCTATTATAGGATAAGATTATAACGCGATTTTAGTAATAGTAGATAAGCTAATAAAGTAGGGATACTTTATAGCATGCACTAAAGAGATATTAGTAGAAGATATCGCTAGAATCTATATAAAGGAAGTGTTTGTAAGATATAGAGCACTAGATAAGATTATATCAGACAGAGATCTAAGATTTATAGCAGTATTTTAGGAAGTGTTTTTGGCAGAATAAGGGGTTCACGTAGTAATATCTATAGTATATTATCCGTAGACGGATGGACAAATAGAAAGACTAAACTAGACACTAGAACAGTATCTAAGGCATTATATTAATTACGCATAGAATAATTGGGTATTATTGTTACTAGTTATATAGTTTGTATACAATGCAACACTATAAGAAGGAATGGGGACATTACCATTTAAGGCGAACTATGGGTATAAGCCAAGAATATTATTATCGCTATGTTAAGTAAAAAAGACAAGTAGCACAGCTAAACAAAGAATGGAGACGTTAATGAATCTTTATATAGACCTTATAGAAATAGCTAAACTAGTATAAGAACGAATAAAAAGGTACTATAATACTAAGAGATTTAAGGGACTAGATCTTAAGGAGGGAGATAAAGTGTAGCTACTATATAAAAATTTTAAAAGTTAATAACTAAGTAAGAAGTTGGACTATATTAGACTAGGACCTTTTAAAATTAAGTAAAGAATTTTATTGGTTACGTATAAATTGAATCTACTAGCCAAAATGAAGATCTACCCTATATAGTATATCGCAATGCTAGAGCTAGCGCATGGGAATATTAAGCCACTAGTCTATAAGGTAGACACGTATAGAGGATAAAAAGAAGACAAATAGTAAGTTTTGAAGATCATTAGTCACGAGGACGTAGAAGACGAAATATAGTATAAGGTAAAGTGGATAGGCTATAAGGAGACTACCTAGGAACTACTAAGCAACTTAGAGAACGCTATAGGAAAGGTACAAGAGTATTAGAAGAAAGCAGGTTAGGTAATATTAATAAGGAAGGATTACTAAAGAATAAGTTACCTAAGGGGGACCTAAGAGGAGCAATTACTAAGCTACTTGGAGTTATTTCCCTTATAGGAGGAGAGCTAGTCCTTTTATTACCTAGCTTAGATAAACCCTATTAAATAAGTTTCTACTCCTTAGAACGGACCTTCTTACGCACTTTCTTAAGACGAAGAAGACGGGTAGAGGCCGATAGACGGGCTTTAAGGGTATACTATTAAGCAGCTATAGCCTCCTGCTTTGCTTCCTATGAATAATAAAGCTTATCTAAGGCGCTTAAGAGCTTACCGTTAAGCTTTATAGCGGTAGATTAAACATAAGACCCTATAATAAGTTACTTAGGGAACTTAAAGACTGTTAAGAGTTATAGGACGCGTATACTTAGCGTTAGAGATAGAGCGAACATTATAGGACGATTGAATGTTTGCTTTAGTGCACTCTAAACAAGATAAGGGTTATTAAGATAAGGGACTTGCCATTGTAATATACACTAACCCTACTTTTGCACAACAAGAATATGGAGATGACATTATCTCACTAAATAATAATATGGCAGCCATGGTATAAGTATAGTATTGCGCTTGTAAAGAAGAAGAAGCTTTAGGTATAATAAGTAAGGATATTAACCAGACTAATTAAACGGACATTATACCTCTAGTAGACGACTTGGAGATGTTAGGTATCTTTAAGAATAAAGATAAAGAGGAGGGAGATAGTATTACGGACGCTTTAAGTACGATATTATAACTACTTGGGGAAGAGTTGCAGAAAGCTAGTTGGTTGATATAGGTACGGTCTAGGATGGATCTGGTGGAACTATGTAATAAGAAATGGTAAGCGAGTCATATAATATTATACGCAGTGTATGAAGTATATGTAGTGTATGCTATGTATAACACGTATAACACGTACCTTACGTACAAAAGAGGATTTCTTAGGAGTACGGTTGTGTATTTAAAGGACCTTAGTCCCTACTGTAGATAGTTCTCTCCTTGTAGTGAATCTTAGAATATAATTGGAGTTAATCTGTTGGGTAACCACTCTACTAGTTATTATTACGTTGTTAAACTGTTCTTACCTATATACCTAGCCTAATAATAGAACCCACCGTAGTTCCTGCTACAAGGTTCTGTTACAGTAGGTTAGTTATAGGAAATGGTTAATTAATTAACAGATAACAATTAGCTATTTAAAGAAAAAATTAATGGAATTGGAGTAGCTAAGGTTAAGTTACCCTTAATTAAATAATTCTTAGGAGAGAAGTTGAAACTTAAAGGATTCCTTATATAAATGTACTTTAAAGTTATATAAAAAAGGGTAAAGCTGGCAATACTAGCAGACTAAGTGGCATATATAGGATTGTTTTTAACTGGAAGAGCACTTAAGTGGTTTAAACCTTACCTTACTGAGATCTAAGTTAATGGAATATTAACTACTAATTAGGAAGTATAGTTTATATTTACTAGTTAGAACAGGTTTATAAAAAGGCTAATATAGATATTTAGGGACCTAGAAGCAACAACTATAGCAGAGAGAAAACCTTAGAACCTAGTATAACGTAGTTTAGCAATTGAGTATATAATATAGTTTTAGACACTTATAACGCAGGTTAAGTAAAATAATAAGGCGCTTATAGTATAGTATAAATAGGGACTTAAGGCTAAAGTCTAGGACGTGATTATCCTAATAGAAGATGCGGAAAGTCTAAAAGACTTAATAGATTAGTTAATAAAGATTAATAATAGGATCTATTAGAGGGAATAAGCTAAGAAAGGGTAAGATAGAGTTCTATAGTTATATAAGGCGCAGAGTATGCAGCAACAGATATAGAGTTATAAACTATAGAATAGTGGGCTAGAGCTAATGGACTTAAGCGGTACTAAAGAATTTAAAAGTTAGAATAAGAAACTATGGAAACCTAGAGGTTAAGGATTAAGTAATTATAGGATTAAGGAGTAGAGGCTAAACTAGGGATCTTATTAATAGAAGATGTTTAGGCAAACTCCATAATAAGAGTAATAGTTTAAATTAGAAGCTTGTATAAATTACGGAAAATAGGGTTATTTTGCTAGAGACTATAAAGGTAGTTAGAGTAATCATATGGAAAAAGGTATAAGGTTATTAGAGTATAATAACGCAGATATAGGGATGTTGTGTGGGACTAAAGAGTGTTTAATTAAACACCTTACGTTTTGTTATAATAACGCATGCTAAATTTATAAGGACGCTAAGTATGGTGTAAGCTATTAGCTATAGGAGCTAGAGTTAAGAGGACTTAAGGGAACTATAGAGTTAGACAAAGAATAAGATTAACTCTATAAGCTAGATTAAGATATTATAGTAATGTGTAGATAAAGATTAGTAATAGTAATAATAGAGTTAGAGTACTTATTAGTTAATAGCGATAAGGAAGAAAAAGAGGCTAGTTAGGGGTATTTAAACCTTAATAACGTAATAGAAGTAGAGACTAAGATTACTATAGAACGCGGTTTAGTAATGGGCATTATAATACCGTTAGATATGGCATCTATTGCTTTATAAGATGGAAGAAGTAATATCTAAAAATAATTAAGCAAGTAGATAACTACTAGTACTAGCTTACCACTTAATAAAGGTAAAAGGCCAAAGGTTTAAGATTCTTAGGAAGAGATGTAAGATACTTAAGATTCTTAAAGTAAGATAAGACATACCTAAGAACCTATAATGGACGAAAACCAATAGGAAAGGGTAGTAGCTTAGTCTAGTAATAAATAAATAAGCTTGGGATAAAGATTTCTAGGGAGCTAAGATTTTAAAGAATAAATAAGGTTCACAATAATTCTAGGTAAATGTAGTGTTTAGCCTAAAGGTTGAAAAGTTAATATAGTAACTAAGAAGTAAGACAACTTTAAGGATCCTTTTGGAAGACAAAAGCGAAAAGAAAGTATGGATAAGTTTAGATAATGAATTATCTTGTAGCAAGGACAGAAACTAGACCAGAGATTAGCTATACTAGGATGTATAAATAACAGAGCACCTATGTGAAAAGTTATAAATAGGCTAAGGGTAGAAATACTAAGAGCTAAGTAGTTAGATGAACTGGAACAAGAAGAGGATCTAGGGATTCTAACTAGATTCGCAGAATAATATACTAAAGGTTGCAATAATGTAGCAATAAAGAGATACTTCCTTATAAATAGGTTATATATACTTATTAAGTTATACTAGAAGTAGTATAAGCAACGCGGAAATAATAAGTAGGAAGATTTCTATATATGGCTAGATGAAAAAGTTATACTAGATTAAGTAATATTTAAGAAGCAGATAAGCTACATAAAAGGGGCGTTAGTTATAATATTAAAGAACTTAGAGGAACAGGCTATAGATTAGAGAGAGATAATGCAAGTATTAGTACTAGTAAATTATATAGCAGTATTTAGATTAACGCAGAAGAGGTTTAAACTTAAGGATAAAGATAAGCTAAGAGTTAACCTAAAGTACCTAGCGCATTATATGTTGGTATGGATTGCATATATGGATAATATGTGCAATATATATAGGACACCTAAAGATAAGTACTATAAGTATCTAATAAGAATATATTGGATGATGGATAAAAAGTGATATAGGGATGCTAAGTATATGCATAGTTGGCACCTAGTAGAAGTTTAAGTACTAGGGGATTTAACACTTTAACCAGGAAGGTTCCTTATAGAAGAATGCCTAGATGGATAATAGTAGTGAGAGTGCCTAGAGAATACTTATCTATAGTATATAGAGGAAAAGAAGTGAACTAAGTATTAGCTATAGAAGGACCAAGTATAGTTAAATTTAGATAGCTAATAGTTAGGAAAAGCGGAGGCCTATAGGACTAAAGGGAGCTAGTAGTAGAGCCTTAGACCCTTAAAGGAATTATAGGACAATACCTAAATTTATAAGTTAGTTAGTAAGGTTAGAAGTTTAAAGCGCTAGTAGATAGTAGAGTAATAAGAAATTATATGTTACTAGTAGCAGTTAAAAGGATAGGGTTACCATACAGATAGAAGGAACATTTATACCTATTAATAATAATTTTAGGAGATCTGATAGCCTATAGAGGAGGTATTATTAATCTTAAAATAGGACTAATTTAGTTAACTATTAAAGGAAGACCAGTTAAGATGTCTTTTAATATCCTATTATTGGGAAAGGATAAAGTAATATTAGGAATGCCTTGGTTATAGGAATATAATTTAAAGATTAATTAGGTTATAGGATAGGTTAATATTAAAGATATATAATAATGTAAGATGCGATAATAGACTAAGATAGTATAGTACTAAGTTAGAGCGATATATAAAGAGACTGAGTAAGGCTTAAGTTATATACTAAAGAGATACTATAAGTATGGTAAAAGGCTGTGGAGTCTAGAAAGTAAAAAGCTGTTAGAATATATAGTATGGAATTATAAGATAGAGTTAGAACCAGGAATAAGTCTAAAGTTCTTTCTAATCTATAAGCTTACTAAGACTAAGTTAGTAGCGCTTAAAGAGTTTGTCCAGGAAAACCTATAAAAGGGATATATTAGACCATTATAGTTATTGGTAGGATATCCAGTATTGTTTATCCTAAAGAAAAATAGAAAACTTAGGATGTGTATTAGCTATAGACAGTTAAACAGCATTATAAGAAAGGATAGGTATCCTTTACCCTTAATTAGCGAAATCTAAGATAGGATAGGCAATGTGTAAATCTTCACAAAGATAGATCTAAGGTGGGCGTACTATTAGATTAGGATTAAGGAAGGTAATAAGTGGAAGGCAGCCTTTAGGTTAAAGGAAGGACTATATAAGCTATTAGTTATGCAGTTTGGGCTTATAAATGCATCGGCAACATTTTAAAAGAGAATTAATAGCGTGTTAAAAGAACACCTTAATAAGTTTATTATGGTATACCTTAATAATAATAATATCTACTTAATAAATAAAGAAGAACATGGAGAATATATAGAGTAGGTCTTAAAAAGACTATAGGAAGAAAAGATGCTAGTAGTAATTAAGAAATAGAAGTTCTTTACCAGGAAGACTGTCACGATAACGATGTATTATATGCGAACGCTAGATAAACAAGCATCAGATTCGTGGAATTGATAGCTACGTACAACTATCGTAAAGACTCAAAAGGATTGCTAGAGAGCTCGACAGGAATGCAACTGCGGCTGAATCTATATAGGGGCAATCGGGGCGGATAAACTATCTGCCAAGCGATATCAAACAAGGAAAGGAAAGCTACGCATCTAGCGTAGCGCGTGTCACGGGCAGTCCCGTAACAAAGACCAATTTTATTAGATTTATTATTAAGCTAGGCAAGATTAGCATGGACCTAAAGAAAGTTAAAGCTATAGTAAGTTGGTAAGAACTAGAGAATGTTATATAGTTAAGATTGTTCCTAGGGTTTTGCAACTACTATAGAAGGTTTATAGCATAATATTTAAAGAGTATTAAGCCATTTATAAGACTTATAAAAAAGGAGGAATTGTGGATGTAGGGTAATAAGTAAAAGAAGTTGTTTAAGGAACTTAAGGAGTTGTTTACCCAAGATTTAGTTCTTAAGATCTACTAACTAAAGTTAGACACGGTTATGGAAATAGATGCATTAAATTTTATATTAGGAGCATACCTACTACAGAAGCACCCAGATAGATGGCATCTAGTACTACATACTACCGTTATTTAACATGTGCCTCCCCTATAATATATATATCTTAGGGGGACCCTCTAGGTATTTTTTAGGGTTCTTTTAAATAGTTTAGTCTCTTAGGCTGGGTGCAGCAAGCGCTCCTCTAAGTTTAAAATTAATTTAGAAGATAGTGTTTAAGGTAAGGAGAAAATATTATAAATAATTCCTAGTTTATAGTATAGTAAGAATATAATTACTAAATTAGTAAAAAGTTTTTATAACTACTCTATTACTAAACCCTCCTTTTATTAACCCTATAAAGTATAAGTACTATACTATAGATAATAGAAATAGCTAAAATAAAAAAGCCTTAGGGCTAGATAAGCTATCCTTAATAATTTTATAAAAGCCTACTCTATTATAGAAGATCTTTTATATAGAACCTATAGGAATCTATTTACCTTAGGCTATTAATTAAAGATTTAAAGAGAAGCTTAGAAAGTTATTCTCTCCAAAGTAAATAAGGAAGAATATTCCTAATTAAAGTCCTATAAAATTATCTCCTTATCAAACTATATAGAAAAGACTTTAGAGAAGATCTTTACTACTAAATTAAAATATCTAGCTAGTATTACTAGTATATCTAAAAGTTAGTATTATTGTTAGCATTACTATTAAAAGGCTAATAATATAAGTAGCTAGCGAACTTAGCTATAAGACTCTAGCTAGCTAGCAGCTTACTACCTTAGTGGTAAAATTTAGTAATAAGTTAAGGCTTTTAGTAGAGCTTTTAGTAGAGCTTTAGTATAAAGCTTTAATAGAGCTCTATATAGAGTTCCGGTAGAGCTCTATATAAAGTCTTAGTAGAGCTCTATATAGAGCTTTAAGGGAGCTTTATAGAGCCTCTTTAGTAGAGCTTTTAGTAAAACCTTTAGTAGAGCTCTATATAGAGCCTCTAGTAAAACCTTTAGTGGTTAAGGAAATTAATTATAGAGTTTAGTGTTGGTATCACTCCGGGTGATACTGCAATTGCAATATAGTAGTTCTGGTTCTTGATTTATTCGTGTCTATCTTCTCTACCAAAGGAGAAAGTAAGGGGTAGTAAAAGGTCGGGCTATCTATTGGGCCGTAGGTAGTCAGGTGACCTACACTACGCCATATAGCCCCTACCGTATACGCTCTACGCTATTCATCTAGTAACGTTATTTACAACCTCTACTAGTACTAACACTGGCGACATTTATAAAAAGAAAGAAGGTAAGAAAGTATAAAGGAGTATATATTGGGAACTTGGTTGCTAGGTTAATACATACTTAGGGTAGGAATTGCGGATATCTTATTATGGATATTGTTACAAATATTGCGGATATTGAAGGTGTTATAGGGGTGTCCAAGTATCTATAGTCCTATTCATCGTCGTCGGAATAACAGTTAAGGAAGTTAATATTAACAGTAAGGTTCTCTATGTTGATGTCATTATTATTATCATTGCAGAAGTAGGTGGCGCTTTTGCCCTTATTATTACTACTCTTATTACCAACGTTGCCGCGCCTTGCTGTACTAGGTTCCGTACTACTAGGTTCCATACTACTAGTAAGGCCATAGATAAAGGCATTATTGTTTATAAATATAACTATATTCTTAGCGGTTTTAATTAGTATTGGCCCATTTAAAGTTATAAAGTGCTTAACACTATAGTTATTGTAGAAGAAATTACCGCTAGTAGTAGTTAAAACTGCTATTATATCCTTATTAAAATTATTGTTAATATTATTATCTATAAGGTACTGGTGGACACGTCTCTTAAATCCTTCTCTTGTTTTGTTATGTTCTTCTTTAGTATACCTAGTTAACTAATAGTCTCCTTTTTTACACACAAAGCATGTCCTAGTGTTATTGCCGTAACAATTATTTGATAAACTTGGTTGAGATATTAATCGGTAGTAGCGATGGTTAGTAAAGAATACGTTGGTGGGCTGTTCTATAGGCTATAAGAACACGTTGGCGGGTTATTCTATAGTACTATTAATCTTCTTATAAGTAATAATTAACGATTGTAGGCTGTTTATAAGGCCGGTGAGTGTAGTAGGCGGGTTAGAGCAAGCCGCCTAGTAAGCAACGACGTTTTAACAAGCGACAATAAGCTTATTATAGAGGAAATCGTTATTATGGAGGTTAGTGTTAAGACCATACTATAAGTGACAAAGGTCATTAAGTAATAGCTATAGGCAGTCCTCTATAGACTTGCCTTCACTCTTTACTATTACTATTTTAAGAGTTATAGCGTTCTACTTTATTAGAACTCCACGCTTATATTCTAGTCCTTTAAAGTAGTTGCGTATAGCGTTACAGATACTATTAAAAGTAATATAGGTTGCCTTGTTTCTATAGTAGAAATTAAAAGTAATACCACATAGTATTATTAGAAAGGCTTTAATCTTTGCCACTTATGGTATATCAACTCTGTTATAAAGGTCGTTGAAAATCGTGAGCTTGCGGTTAAAGTTATTATCCTCTCTACTATATTTGCTTTTCTCTATATATATCTTTACTAGGGTTGCTAAGTCTCTACCGTAATTAACGGTGGCTTTGGCTTCTGTTGGTTGTGTGTTTAGGGTATTTATAAGGGGAGCCGTGTTATTTGTAGGTAAGGGGAGCTCGGCCGTAGGAGCTGGAGTGGTAAACAATATTAAGGAAGTTAATAGACGTAATTTAAAACAATAGTTAATAGCGTATAAATTAAAAGGTCCTTTATTCTTAATAAATAGCTTAATTTCTGTATCTAACCATTCTATAGGGTTGTCCTCGTGAGTGATATTATATAGTGCTTGTGGTACTAACTTGCTCTTCTTGTTAAAGACCCATACTCCATTACGTTGGAGTAGTTGTTTAAGTTCTTTAATTGCAGACCTATTAGTGTCTTTAAATGTCTATACCTTGAAATTCTTAAAGTCCTCTTAGTATAATTCCTATAAGCTTTTATCCTTAAAGTTGCGCTTAGTATACTTATTAATTTTAAAGTTAATATAGTTAGTAACATCTTCTGCAGTAGTCTTGTTAGTTAGGGTAATCCCATTGCCCCAGTTTAGACGTTGGATTCCTATATTGGACATAATAACTAGCGTAGATTGTAGTATAGGTAGGTACTATTGACGCTGCTAGGGGTACTAACGCTCAGTAAAGAGGTCGTACTAGGTATTAATTTGCGTAGTGGACGCGAACCGAATAAAGCCTTAGTAGGAGTTGGTTCTTTAAGTTCCTAAGGGCCTTGGTAGGAAGGGTTCTCCTTAGCAAACGCGACGTGATTAACGGGCCTTAGTAGGAGCAATCGCGTGTTGTCTCTCTTTGTAATAACACCAGACTCCTAATCTATAATATCACTAATTAGTATTAGTATCACTCTGGGTAATACTATAATTGCAATATAGTAGTTCTAGTTCTTAATTTATTTATATCTATCTTCTCTACCAAAGGAGAAAGTAAGGGGTAGTAAAAGGTCGGGCTATCTATCGGGCCGTAGGTAGTCAGGTGACCTACACCACGCTATACGGCCCCTACCGCATACGCTCTACGCTATTCATCTAGTAACGTTATTTACAACCTCTACTGGTACCGACATTTAGTTTTAAGCTAGAATTATTATAGATTAATAAACTTTTAGTTAAATATAGTATGCGCTAAAACCAAGTTAGCTCTACTAAAGGCTCTACTAGCTATACTACTTACTTAATTAGAATAGCTAGCTAACAGCGTAATAGTTAGAGGGTAGCAAGCGATCTAATTAATATAGTTAGTTTGCTATAAAGGCTAAAGCTCGCTGCTAGCTAGCTATTAGATACACTAAGTATTACTAGCTTACTTTAAAACCTATAATTAGGAGGGAAAAAAAGCAGTCTGTAATTAACGTAGTTCTACTACTTTTAAATAATATTTAATCTTAAAATAATAGGAAAAAAGCTAGATAAAAGATATCTACTATATTATTTCTATACGTAAAAGAGGCCTTTAGCTATATCTTTATAAACTAGTCTCTATATATCTATAAAGAACTAAAACTACCTATAGCGTTATATAATAGGTAGCTAGCTTCCTTAGTAATAAAAAACTATAACTTTTCTTTAATAGGTAAATATAAGAAGAAATAGAGATACTATAGGGTTCGCCTATATCCCCTATTTTATTTTTACTATATATATATAATATCTATAGCCCAGAAGTAAACGGATTCCTTCTCCTAAACTTAGATTTAAAACACTTTATAATAGCTATATATTAAAAATTCTAAAATTTAAGGAAAATAACGCAATTAAGAAGATCTATATAGAAGAGATTAATAAAGATAGAGACAAACTAGTAGCTAGTTCTGGCTCTAATTTTAGCTCTAAAAACTCTACTATAAAGCATTTCTTATAGTTAAGAATATAGCTACTATCTTTAACCTTTAAAGTTTAGTAGCTAGTTTAGAATTAGAAACTAAAGAGAATTTTTTAAAATTAGTAAAAACTATAGTATTATTCTATTTTTATATTCTTTTCTATTTTAAAGGGTAGTAAGAAAAAAGCTATATAGGACTATTTAAGACTATTAGCATATTTATAAAAATCCCTAACGTGGGACCTAGTAGATATATATTATATAAATAGCTTTAAAGATAGTAAAATAAATATAGCAGCTATATATAAAATAGGAAAGAGAAATAGGATTAAATATATAATAAACTATAATAAAAAACCCCATATAGGAATTATAAATATAGAGCTTTAACTAGTTTATAGGGCCCTAGAATATCTAAAATAATAAAGACTAAAAAGTAAATAAGTCTATATCTTTATAGATAGCCAGATAGCCATTAAAATATTATAGCTTAATTCTTTTATAGGAGAATAAGAACTAGTCCTTAAAATTATATAAAGTTATTTCTATTTAGCTAGTACAAATATCTTTATTAACTTCTATTAGGTTTCTAGCTACTTAAAAATCTATAAAAATAAAATAGTAGATAAACTAGCTAAAAGGGGCCATTTTTATAGAAAAATATAATATTTTTATACCTGTTTAACCTATATAGGGAGAGCGGTAAAAGAAAAGATATTAAAATAGTAGAAAATAATTAGCAGTAGAATAAGAATAAAGGAAAATACTATACTAGAACTTATAAAGGAAGCTATTCCTTTTCTCTTAAGGCTTTTAATAATAAATACCCTAAAAAACTATAGTTAGTATTCTTTTAGCTAATACTAGGAAAAGACTACTTTAAATCCTTCTCTAAAATAATAGGGAAGGATAAAAAAGGTAGATACTTTAGGGAATATAGTGCTATATAAACTCTAAAGTACCTACTACTAGACTATAACCTATATAAAGGAAAGAAAAAGATATACCTTTTCTATTTCTAAATAAGACGGAAATAGCTATTAAAAAGTAGCTAATAATAGTAGGATCCTTAAAAGGAGGCAACTCCTACTAGGCTTTTAGTAGATAGATATTATAAAGTAAAATAATATAAATAAATTATAAATAGAATAAGGATAAAAGGTAGGATTTTTTTAATAGTTTTTTCTATTATTTAACTACCTAATAGTTACTAATAACTTAGTATTTTACTAATAAGTAGTAAACCCCTAGTTTAGAGGTTTATAAACTACTAGAATATAGTTACTAGGATATATTAAGCTGCCTAAAAGGATCTATATATATAGAACTATAGCACTAAAGCCTAAAGGTTATATATATGGTGTTATATATAGTATAATATAACGGATATAAAAAAAGGCTTCTATTCTATCTTTTATAAGTTATTCTTTTAGTCTATAAGTTTAATATAGTATTTAGTATTTCTTATTATTTCTTATTATTTCTGTCGGAATATAAGGACAGCAGTTACGTGGTTACGTGTCGTCGTCATATCTTTAATTAGTCATCCTTATGGTGACTAATCAGCCCCCTACTTAGGCACTACAATCCTTATAATCCTTTGCTATTAAAAAGAAGAACAACCATTATACTATCTACGAACCATAGCTACGTAATATCCCCTTGTGTAACCAATACTGATTAGTAGTTAACTTCACTATTATACCACAGAACAGCTAGGTATCACTAAAAAGAGACAAGCCACTGTACCAGTGCTACTCGTGCTAAAGGAAGCTGTCTTTTAAGGTCAGAACTAGTCCTAAACCTTAAATAGAACTCTTCCACAAATCTAAGGATCTAAAAGGCCAGAACTGGTCCTAAGCCTTTCTGAGATTACGGATTCTTGCGTCTATTACACAGAACAACACGCTTTACGAGTCTTTGCGATTTAAGGCTAGAACTAGTCCTAAGCCCCATAATTACAGATTCTTATCCAAACACATACTAAACGACAATCCCTACACCAACAACACTTCCTTCCTCTAAAAATATAGCTACGACTACTCTAAATAACTGGAGAGACTCCTTACCACCAGGGGTAGCTACATACGCGAAACTCATCAATAAAGATTAGGACGAATTTCCCATTTTTAATATAATAACTTATACCGCAAAACAAGTTAACGGCTTTCTCCTACACCATATTATATTCTACCGAAATAGATACTACACCGATATACAACTATAGGAATATTTCAGGGAGGATTTCATGGGATGGACTGCTAACACCTGGGCACTTAGCAATGCTGATATTATTCAAAATTTCCGAGACTTTCTTTACAGAAATGGGGTATATATTACTAAGAATAGTAACCCAATTACTAGTAACATTCAGGCTGTTATTATTAGAACAGAGGAGCCAGTATAGACGGAAGCTAAAATCACACGTTAACTACAGAAACCCAAAACCAACCCATATTCTTCAGAAGGCAACTTTAATTCGGAATAGAACCCCCAGAACGCTAATCCTCTATTCCAGCCAACTGGTAAGCCTACACTACCAGAGACACAGCAACCTCCGCAAGAACTCCCGCAAGAACTTCCGCAAGAACCTCCGCAGCAATATCCGCAACAGCCTCCGTAAGAGCCACCGTAACAGCCTCCGCAGGAACCTCCGCAGCGACCGCAGCAGCTACACATACATACACTACCTAAACTGGCCGTGCTTAGTGTGGAGCAAGGACCTAGGCAAGGACCTAGATACAGCAAGAAGGTGGCTATAATTGCAGAGATCTACACAGATAATAAGTTGTTTATAGCTTGCCAGGGAGTTCCTGCCTATAAAATTACCGTCTTAAATCCTAGAGAAGACTTGTCTCAGTTAATTAACAAGTTGCAGTCTTCAATTATTATATAGGAGAAGAAACACCCTAGTTAAGGAGTGTATACTACCTTCTATACAGATCGCCACTACTACAATCAAGATTAAGGCCAAAACTACAACCAAAACTTTAGCCGCAATCAAGCACCCTACGGACGATATAATAAAGGGGTAGGTTAAACAAACGAACTTGTTATGGAACCACCTAACGCTCGCACTGTACTGCTACCTAAATCTAACAACTATCGCGCTAATACGCCTGTGAACCAACCCTATAATAAGACTCCGTGCCGATCTGCCTACGGAACCGACCCTACGCTAGCACTGTACTGCCATATACCATTAACAAACTGATAGCGCCGCTATGCCTGCTATTACGATACTGATCGCGCTAATACACCTATAATCTACCAACCAAACAATCGTGCCTATACGCCTACGATTAACCGACTAACTGATAGACAAGCTCTATACCTAACCACTATCACTACCGCCGCTAGTACCGTACTACTACCCAAACAGACTTTTGCTGCTTCTACCTGTAGCTAAACTAACACTTTACTGCCTTTCTGCAGCGCCACAAGCACAAAGAAAGAACTGCCAGTGTTAGAATATATAGATAGAAGGCACTACAATCTTTTCCTTTTAATATATTCTTAATTGATTTTATTTTATTCTTAATTAATTTTATTCTAATTGTATAGGTAGGATTTAGTGGATTTCCTAAGCCCACATAATCACGTTAATCTTGTTCAGACATCTACTTTCAGTATATCAACAAAGCCTATATATTGGTGGTTCTACACACAAAGAAAGAACTGCCAGTGTCGGAATATAAGGACAGCAGTTACGTGGTTACGTGTCGTCGTCGTGTCTTTAATTAGTCATCCTTATGGTGACTAATCAGCCCCCTACTTAGGCACTGCGATCCTTATGATCCTTTGCTATCAAAAAGAAGAACAACCATCATACTATCTACGAACCGTAGCTACGTGATATCCCCTTGTGTAACCAACAATTTCTTATAGTTATATATAGTCTAAGTTCCTTATAGGGAGCTTAGCTAGCTTTATATTAGCCTTTTATATTTTTAGTATAGGTAGTATAATATAAGTAGCTTAAACGTAATATAGTATATAAATCCGCTACGGATTAAGCTATATATCTTTCTTAAAGGCCTAGTCCCTATATATAGCATCGGCATAGTATATAGGATATATCTATTATTATTATTATTCATTACTTAATGTCTGATTTGGATTCCTATTGGGCCCACGCAGACTACTCCTTATATATATATAGGGAGAAAACTCTAATTAAGAAAACCCTGTGGACCGTCTCCCCACCTTTTAGGACTTGCCTATAGGTCGCCTACAAGTTACCTATAGTGCTCTATTACCTTACTTTTTAACCTCCTTAGGAACCACTGCTACTATAATAAGCCTATAGACGCGCTAGTATTACTAACTTTACTCTACCACTGTAGAGTTATTAGGGGGTGCCTATTACTTGCCCCTTTGCCTTTTATTGCTATTTCCTTTGCAATCTGGAACTAGTCTAGCACGCTTTAGCTAATAAGCTACTAGGTAACCGCCTTAAGGCCTTTTTACGTTAAGAGCAGTGTATTATAGTTCTTAGTGCTAGCTGCTAAAAGCATTATTTCTTAGCTAGTACGTAAGGGGCATAGCAGTATTACGTATTTTAATGTCTATCTTAGCCAGCCATATTTATACCTTAGGCTACCTACTAGGACACCCACCCAGTAAAGCCAATCTTTTAGTCCTATTATTCCTATCCTTAAGAGTATTACCATTATGTTTTCTACCTTTATTAGGCCTTCTTGGAGCCCTTAGATATTTGCCCCCTATAGCATTAACTATACTACAGCTTAGGTTTCTTTTGCCTAAGTTAGCTTTTATACCTTTAACTCCTATATATCTCTTTAGCATTGGTCTAGCCAGTATTATATTGCGGTAGATAGTTTCTTCTATGCTCTACTTTAGCTCCTTTCTCTTCCTTGCTATTATCTTTACTAGCCTCTTACACGTCTCCCCTCCTCCTCTATATTAGCCTAGGCCCTAACACCATATTATTATTATTCTACTTTCTCTACCTATTTTTCTAGTATAACTTCCCTACTTTAGGGTTGTTAGTTTATTCGCCTATAGGCTACCCTAGGGTCCCCCTATAGTTTATTTAAGTATATCTTAATATACTTTATAACCTTAGAGTTATGTTTCTTTTATGCCATTTACATTGCCTTGGCTTTAATATATAGTTATAGGGGGGGAATATTAGCTTCCTTTTTAAGCAGTGCTGTAGCCATTTACTTATACCTGCTTATTATACTCTAGAGGCAGGCTACTTAGACCTTTTAGAGTGGTTTAAGGAGTAATTTAGGGGGGCCTTTCTTAGTTTCTCTAATGGCCTAGATGCTAGATCTATATATTATGGTTGGCTAAACTACTATTATATATAGTAGGCGTAACCTCTAGAAGTATAGACCCTATATTAAGTTAATAATTCTAGATATAGTAATATACTATACCTGGCCCTTATAGGCCGCCTATGCTACATATATACTTTACTAGAGCTTGCTGTCTACCTATACTCCTAGTACCCTTAGGCCTTAAGCTAGTTAACCCCTAAAGCCTTAAATGCGAATTATATGCTGGAGATCTACAGATTAGTTGCGTTTTCTTATAAAATAAATTAGACCCTATATTGTCTTGCCTATTCTATATAGGCATTATAAGCTTTTTCTAGTGTCCTACAGTTCTCTATGGCTATTAGCCTATATTTAATTAGGTTTATATTATTAATAAAGCCTATCCCCTAGGTTGCCCCTTCCTTAAAGGTATTAAGTAGGTTGCTTATAAAAAAAAGAAAGAGTATAGGTAAGAGAGGTAATCCTTATAGTATTCCTATTGCAACTATAATAGGGGGGCTCTGGTATCTACTAAAGACCAGTGTTATTTCTTTCTGGCCTATAAACCCTTAAACAAATTATATAATCTATTCTGGAAAGCCCTTTACCCTAAGGATATATAGGAGGCGCTTATAAGGAATATTATTATAGGCGCCGCTAATATCTAGGCTAAGCATTAATACTATAAAGTCCCTTTGCATAGCCTATGCAGTTTTAACAATAGTAGCAAGTAGTGTAAGTGCTAATAGCGTTAATTAATTCCTTCTTGCTCCTATTGAGCTTTATAGTAGTAAAGTATATTCCTCTACTATATCTACTATACAGTCCGCTATAACCCTTTTTAAGATCTTACTAAGGGTGTTTTCTAGGGCAATAGGGCGATAGCTTCCTAGGATTAAGTAGTCTGCTTTACCTTCTTTTTATATAATAACCGTAGTTATAGATCTTCTAAGATGTAAGTAGTAGCCTATTACAAAGTATGCTCTAGCTATATTTGCAAGCTAGGGTGCTATAAGTAGTCCGCAGGTCTTTAAGGCTTTATTTAGAATCCTATTTAGTCCTAGTACTATATTATTTAAAAGGCGGCTAATAATTCTGGCCATTTCTTCTATTATTATGTTACTGTTAACCCCTAGGCAAGTTACTAGTATTTTACCTATAATATTACTAAGGTCTACTAGAGTTGGTTAGGGGAAGAACCTTTTTATAAGGATCTTTACCTTATTATTATTATTATTAGTGGCCTATAATTCCCCTAGTCTTTATAGAGGCGGTAGGTATAGGTCTTCTACTAGGCGTCCCACCTTTTTTTTATACCTATTTTGCTATAGTCTAAAGGCCCTTATTATAGGGAAGGCTTGGGTTAGAAGTGTGCTTATTTATAAACCATCTCTAGTTCTTCCTTACTTCTTTTTTTAGGGTATTCTTTAGCTGGTTTCTTATATCTTTATATTATCTCTTATCTTTAGGATTATGGCTACTTATATATTTCCTTCTTACTTATTATTGGTTAGTAATAAGGACTATGTATTATACGGACTATATATATTATATATAGGGGTCTAGTTTTAATACCAGGTAGTGCTCTTCTAGACTATTTTTAATTACCTCCTAAATCCTTTTTAGTCTTTAGTTAATTTCCTTAGGGGTAGCTAGTAAGCCTTACTTATTTAGTATTAGGTGGATTTCTTCTAAGTCTTAGAGTTAATATTCTACTATATTAAGGAAGCTGTCTGTCTTAAGCTTCCTTATTATATATCTTTTACTACTTAGTTGCGCCTTAATATCCAGATCTAGCTGTATTTGGATAGGGATATAGTCTAAGGTAAGTGCCCATTCTTCTTTAGGGGTATACCTTTTAAATCTCTAGTATAGGCCTTCGTCTATAAATGTAAGGTTAATTATACTTCTAGCGGTGCCTTATTGCCATATAATTATTCCTAGGAGGGTAGCTAGTTTAAGGCCCCAGATATCTATAGCTTTTAGTAGGTACTCTGCCTATTATTTAGCAGCAATATAGATACCTCCCTACTATAGGTGGTGGAGGTTTATGTCTCCTAGTAGGATAGACTCTATACCTTTAGATTTTAGTAAGCTTATTGCTAATATAATATTCTATATCTATAGTACACCTTTAACTCTTAGGTTGTAGACATTAATAATTTATACTAGTCCTCTATATGTCTAGATTATTACAACTATAATATTTAGGTTAACTGCTTACTATAACTATAAGGCTAGGCTAATAGTCTTGCTAATTATAAAGCATACGCATATAGCTGCTTTTAGTTTATATAGGAGCTAGAAACCTTAGGGGCAATATATTAATTATATATAGGTATTATAATACGGCTCTTATATAGTAAGGATGTGGTATTTCTTTAGGTCTAGACTATCTAGTAGGGGCTGTATTGCCGCAGTTATGCTGTATAATAGTTAAGTGGCAGACCCCTGGCGAGGGTCCTTTACCTCTCCTTCTTTTCTTACTTCTTCTATTTTTACTTTCTCTAGAATATTTAGAACTTTTATCTCCTATATTTATTTCCTAGTTACTACTTATTTTATATAGAGCTTTCTATTTCTATATCTTATATTCCTACTAGCCCTTCTAAGTCTAAATCTGTTATTATTTCTGGTTCTTTCCCTATTTTTGCTAGTTGGCTATAAGCCCCTTATAGGCCGGCTAAGAATATTATATTGGCCGCGTTAAGTCTAATTCTTAATTATCCTAGCCTTAAGCTTGCTATAGCTGTCTATAGGGGTCTTCCTACGGAACGTCCTCTCCCTTGTGTTCCTTATAACCCTATATAGTCTAGTAATGTTATATGGCGTCGCTTCTGGCCTGTTAAGGCTTGGGATGGCTGGCTTAGTCCCCTAATATTAAAGGTAGGAAACGCTGGGAAGGCGCCTATGTCCCCCTAGCTTATTACCTATTATTTTTATTTGTCTGACCTGGCGTGCAGTTATTCCTATAGCTGTTAAGCCCTTACCTTTTATCTCCTATATTTAATATAGTCTTCTCTCTCCTACGCCCTATATATACTTTAGTGGTAATTTACGCATTTTATTTGGTTTTAATTTATATAGTGTCTTATATTATAGGAGCCTATATAGTGGCCACAGCACACCTATGCTGTATATATGGATTAAGTGTGTCCCTATTATATATAGTAATAGTACCTTTCTAGGTATAGTCTGTAGTTATAGAGCCTTATATTATATATAAGTCTATTTATAATTATTCCTTTTTAAATAAGGAGTTTTTCTATTCCTAGTATAAGAACGCTAATAATAAGGAAGCTATGCGTTTATCTAGTGTCTCCCTAGCGAGTCTCTGGCGACCCTTATATCCTCTTATTATTCTTATTATATACTTAATTTATATTCTCCTATTAAAGCTATTAAATTTAGGTAATCTTAAGTCCTAGTATAAGGCGTTCTATTTATTTTACTATTTTCTATATAGTTGCTATATTATCCGCCTAGTGTCCCTTTTCTACTTTAAGGCTTATAGGAACCGCTAGGACTTTAACTAGGTAATCCTTATAAAGCACTTTTATGCCAATATATTCTTCTAGTCTATCCCCTGCCCTTATAGCTTATTCCTTTACCTATTAGTCCTTTAGGGTAACTTTAATATTGCTACTCTTAAGGTGTTAAACTGCGATAGCGTTATAAACCTCTTTATAAATCTCTGTAAGAACCTCTATTTCTAATTATCCCCTAAATCCCTCTACTTTTTCTATATTTGGTTATATTATAATTATATATCTAGTTATTGTCTTAAGGGGGGTGGGTTCCCTATGCTATAAAAGCGTAGCTATGGCGGCCTAGGTGCGGTTTACCTATAGGGGGGGGGGGTTTATTTATTTTTAATTTTGTTTAGCCGTTAGAGGATTTAATTAAGGGTCTACTAAAGGGGCGCCTAAGGTTTGCTAGACTGGCGGAGCCATTTTACTAGCTATATTAGTTTGTTATAGCTAATAGTTACCCCCCTATAGTTGCGGATACTAGACGCGTCTAATAGGCGTTATATTTTGTTAGATGCCTTCTTAATAGAGGTGTTTCCGCTTTATAGTATAGTATTCGCCCATTCTTGTTATAGGGAGCCATTGTTAGGTATAGATCTAACAGTTACACGCAACTACGTACCACTGTCGTTTAATATGTGCCTCCCCTACGATGCTTATATCTTAGGGGATTCTCTAGGTGTTTTTTTTTAGAGTTCTTTTAGTTGGTTTAGTCTTTTTTAGGCTGGGTGCAGCAAGAGCTCCAAGATAAGGATTGGGGTTTATTTATATATTATAGTTTAATCTAGTAGAAATACGGGACAAATAAAAGCTACTATAAAGGATAAGGGTGCCTAAAAAGAACCAAAAAAATAGATTAAAAAATGGTCACTACGAGGGTCGAACTCGCGACCTATTTAATGTTAGATATTTCCACTCAGAATGGAGTTTATTTATCTCACTTTGGCGTTATTAGCACCACACTCTGACCAACTGAGTTAAGCGACCTGCTTTATGTTAAGAGATGAAAGAAAATAATATATAAGCTGTAAATGAAAATATGCCAAGTATAATAGAGTTTCCCTACTTTTTTTTCTGCACGTAGCGCTCCTTGTCATTCGTCACCGTTAATATAATTAGTCTTAGTGTCGCTATTGATTGATTACTTGTACTTTATCGTGGCGATCTTTATGTGACAAGAATTGAAGGACGACCCCGCTTGACAGTATCTTGATACCATATGTAACCGACTACCGGTACCTTGCCAAAACACCACTGTCTCACCAGTATATCACCCTGTTTCACTACTTACCCCTTAACTCGGTCACCAACTCGGTCACTGACTTAGGGAATGTTCGGTTGCAAAAGCGTCAGATTGAATCTGAACTGAAAGTCTGGCAGAAAGAACGCGTTCCTTCCCGATTTAACACGCGTCTGTGGCTCTACGGGTTGCACGGACGTGTGCAATCTGAAGCCTTCAGATTTAATCTGGAGTTCGAATGAGGAGCTTTAAGCTTTAGATTTGCACTGACGCCAAGACCTCCGTTCGGATTCTAAATATGGTAAAGTACGCCTAGTTTTAGCGTGTTTTTTGGGCGGTCAGAGGAACATCAAAATTTGTGGCTGAAGTTAAGTTGTACTGAAATTCAACCGAACGGTCGCCTCAGAATTAACTCTATTCTAAACTAAATCTAAGGCCTCCAGATTGCAACCGAACGTTCCCTTAGTTAAGTACCCCTTGTTGCCTACACCTACTTTTATGTATATATTCCACTTGATTTCCATAGATTTACAATCAAGTTGCTCGGTCAATTCCCACACACTGCAAAGCTTACACCATATTACACGCCTACCTATTTGTGACGGAACTGGGGGTTACCCGATTAGGAAGCCTATGGCTCTATGCCTAATCAGGTATAGAGCCGGCTTGGAGGAACGAATCGGCCGGCCTGCCTGGCCAGTGTAGCCTCAGCAAGCTCAGACTATAGAATTAATTAGCGGACATACGTAAGTAAGGTCTAGGGCTGCGTATAGGCTTAATAAAATCGTAAGAACCAGCTCTACAATCGACCAACTTTTGGGCCTTATGTATACACCCGTTGCGACGTCTATTGCGACGTCCGTTGCGACATCCGTTGCGACATCCGTTGCCTAAATTTGTATGGGGATATATATAATCTTTAACAAAGTTAATAAAGCCAACCACGTAAGGTCTAGGGCTGCATATGGGCTTAAAATAATCGCAAGAACTAGCTCTATAATTAATTAACTTTTGCGCTTTATATATATAAACCCGTTAGGGCGTTATAGCTAAGCCTATAAGCCCGATACCGTTAAAAACAGGGCTTTTTTTTTGGCGAAAACGATCTTAAATTTGGGCAATTGTGGGCTAATTTAGACCCGATAAGGATTGGTCCGCTTAGCCGCACAGCCCGCCTAGTCACACAGGCCAAATCTAGCATCACCACCTCAGCAAAACTGAGGCTATCTTCGATATACAAAATCTATTATCTACATAACTCTAGTAGATAAGGCTTTAAGGAGCTGCGAATCTAGCCAATTAGAGCTTGCAGCCCTTAAACCTCTATAGTAGATTTATTTTCCTTATTCGCGTACCCTAAGAGGGGAGGTGCAGTAGTAGCCTCTCTTGCCTCTATTACCTTAATTAATTAAACTTCCTTATTAAACACCTTATTACTCTTCTTCCTAGGTATCCTTTTAGCTACTATAGCCTTTTAATAAAGCTACTAGACCACTTTAAATGCTTTTTTGCTTATTATTATTTAGCTTTTTACTACCTTTTCTATAGCCTTATATACTTAATTAGTAAGTTAAGTAACTCTCTTTTCTACGTCTATATAAAGCCTATTTTTTTATAAATACTTATTAGATATTCCTCTTTTTAATAGCGTATTATTTATCTATCTTAGCCTACTTATACTTAGTTTTTAGGTCCTTTACTGTCGGAACGTTAATCACGTGACGTAGTCACGAGACTACGAGGCGAGACTAGCTAATCTGACTCGGAGCAACCCCTGACTTCTAGACAACAATCAACTACCAACTTCAACACCGCATACGTACCACTACAAGTGATATTCGTGCACGTTGATAAAGCGAGTATACCGATACTGATCAGTAGACGTACAGATCAGGAAATACGCAATAGCAAAGCTCGAAACCACGCATTAGCTTAACTGCTAACGCGTTAAATCGCAGAGCTATCGCCCTATTTTAGTTAAAGGAGAAAACTATATTACCCTTAAAGCTCGAGACCACGTATCAGCTTGCTAATGCGTCAGATCACCTAGAGAATTATATCTTTACTTAAAGAGAGCTACATTATTCTCAAAGCTCGAAACCACGCATTAACTTAACTGTTAACACGCTAGATCGCCTAGAGGACCCTTAAAGCTTGAAACCACGTATCAACTTAACTGTTGACGCGTTAGATCGCCTAGAGGACCGTATCTCTACTAAGAATTGTCTATAGTATCCAAGAACTGTAGATTTGTTAATAGGATATATATATACCTTTACACCCTCAACCTTAACCTTAACCACACCCCTAACCTTAACACAACCTCAACCTCAACCTCAACCCCAACCTTAAACCTTAACCTTAAACTTAAACCTCCAGAACCTCCACTTAACCTTAAACCAAACATACACAAAAACACGACAACATGGAAATTAACTAGAAGGAAAGAATTGCTAAATACGGCAACAGAATTGACTTAGAGACAGCTATGGATAACAATCTAGTAGAGTATATAGAGACTAAAATGCACCTATACACACAATCTAACCTTACAGACTCTTTATTATAGATAGTGTTTTAGGAAGACTTTAAGGACTTTACGCCAGAAATCTTTACACAAGTATAATCTAATACTAGAATGGGAATCCGTAAATACCTAGTTAAGAGAGGAGTATATATTATTAAGCAAGACAAGAGATACTCCCTTAGCAAGGTACTGACGGACGTCGCCAATAAAGAAGAGTTTCACGAATAGATGGACAAAGAGATTGGTCTAGCCCTTAATAATATCAAGCCAATAATCACTGTAGCTCTATAAGACCGACTTAATGCGACCCTAGATAAGCTTGCTGCACTACTAGCTACTCTAATTACTGCACTACCAGCTATTCCAATCACTACACTACTAGCTACTCCGGTTGCTGCCCCCGCTACCCCTACTACCCCCCCCAGATCTACTCCTACCGCTGCACCGCTAGCTACTCCAATTGCTGCCCCTACTATCCCTCCCGGTCCTTAATCCTCCAATTACAACCAAATCCACGCTCTTATTGACCAACTACTATGGCCAAGAGAGCAGCAACTACAGCAGCTATAGCAGCCGCAGTAACCGCAGCAGCTATATATATATACACCACCTAAACTAGCTGTGCCTAGTGTAGAGCAAGGACTTAGACAAGGACCTAGATACAGTAAAGAGGTAGCCATAATTACAAAGATCTACACAGACAACTAAAAGTACAATAGAGTTAGTAACAGCTTTGACTTTAAGTTAACCATCTTCTATAATATCTATAAGAGATCTGGCTTGCCACTAGAAGGCTACACAGTAGCATTCCCTAGTATACTAAAAGGGCTTGCTCAGGACTACTACTATAACAGTAACCTTGAGTTAAGACCTTTTACGGAAGCCTATAACTATATATAACAGTTCTTTAAAGGGCCAGAATACTACCGCAAGAACCTTATAGAGTAAAACAGTATAACCCTCTAAGGAGTTATGGACGAGAACCCTAATAAGTTAATTTATTAGAACTTCTAACTGCTTATAGATAAACTGCTAAAGCAACGTTATGGACTACACCTAGACTTTTATACAAACCGCATTTTTATGAATAAGTTGGTTACTGCTTGCTAGGGAGTGCCAGTATACCATATCACTATCTCTAACCCTTTAGAAGACCTCTCTTAGTTAATTAGTAAGCTATAATCCTCCATTATTACGTGGGAAAAAGAACACCCCCTATAGGCCTTAATAAGATCGTCTCACTAAGCTTTTTTTACAGATTAACGTTATTATCAAAATAACCAAAATCAAGACCGAAATACCAATCGCTATAGCAGCAATCGCCCCTATAGAACTAATGGCAGACTAAAGGCCAAGTGCTATATCTGTAAGAAGGAGGACTGCCGCTTATAGAAACACATAGAGGAGGAGCGTAATCGGTCCAGAGATAACTATAAGAGACGTTTTATTAATATCAAGGGCCGTAATAAGGGCAACTTTAACAACCACTTTAAACAATACGTCGCCGCCTGCGAAAGAGATAAAGAGGATGACTTAGACTTTAAAGCCTATACATACAACGCTAATGACTTTAGGAGCAATGCCGGAGAACCTAATAATAGTTCTGCCTATATTACTACCTTTGGAACACTTACCATAGAGGAAGTAACCTCTATAAGCGTAGAGCTAGCTAACAAGGCTTGTACATACCTGCTTACGGCTTTAGAACTTACTACGGAGTCTACCATAAAACCTTATATAGAGACTAACCTATTTGCCTACAGTACGGCCACAACCACAGCGCTATAATATACCTTAACGGTCTTTATGGGAATTATAATCGATACGGGTGCTTCACGTAAGTCTATAGCTAGCTATAGCCAATTCCAAGCTTTACAGGCTATAGACAAGTCTGTAAGCCTTAACACATTAACTAAGGGCTAAGTGACTGTCCAATTCGGGATCGGAGCCTCTACGTCTGTTAGAACCATAGACGTCAACAGCCCTATAGGCAAGGTACAATTCTATATCATTACAGCAGATACTCCTTTCCTACTTTGCCTAGTAGATATGGACAGACTCTATATCAAATACGATAACCTAAAGGACGTTATTATTACTCGCACCAAAAGGGTGCTAATAGTTAGATAATTCGGCCACCTATTTCTCTTATAGAGCTTCTCCTTACAGTCTTATTTAGTTAAGTCTTTTAATATAAACCCTTACTACTTAACTAACGTAGAACTACAACGTCTATACCGTCGATTTGGTCACCCATTAGTTAATAGACTATAAAAGCTTCTTGACAAGGCTGGCTATAGCTATAACACTAATAGATCTACTATTAAAGAGCTAACTAGACTCTGCCACCACTGCCAAAAGCATAGCAGATCTCCAAATAGATTTCACTTTACCTTACAAGACGATGTCAATTTCAATTACAACATTATCGTCGACATTATGTATATCAGCGGCTCCCCCCTACTATATATAGTTAACGAAGCAACTCAATTTCAAGCTGGCAGATGGCTATAAGACATTAGCGCTAAGCACACTTAAGATGTTTTTTAAATATGCTAAATTAATAGCTATTTAGGACTACCAGACTTAATTACTACAGACGCTAAGAAGAACTTTATTAGTAAGGAGTTTAAGCACTACACTGCTACTATAGGAGCAACTATAAAGTCAGTTCCAGTCAAATCACACAATTCCATTAGAATAGTAGAACGCTACTATAGTCCGCTATAATAAGCCTACCAAATCATTACAACTAAAATCCCTAAAATCAGTAAGGAGATAGCCCTATAAATAGCCTTCAAAGCTATTAATAATACGGCTAGCCCAAAAGGCCTAGTCCCTACACTCCTAGTCTTTAAAGCCTACCCCCAAATGGTTAAATTAGACGCGCCATTACCTTCAGTCACACAGCAAGCTGCGGCTATTAAGAAAGCAATAGTGGAAATCTAGAAGCTATAAGCTAAACAACAGATTACTAACGCTCTTAATATGCAAAACGGACCACAAACTAACGCCATTTACGGCCTCCCACCCAATTCGCCTGTCTTAGTCTGGAGAGAAGGCAATACTAGCCAAAGTAGTTATTGGGACGGACCATACATACTACTTGCCGTTAACGGTAAGACCTACACCGTAAAGCTACCAAATGGACCTACAACCTTCCGCTCTACGGTTGTGAAACCCTACCTACTAGACCTAGAAGACCCAGTCAAACCACAAAAGTCTATTAAATCAGATAAACCAGTACCTTTACCAGCCAAACCTTAATTATTACCTAAGGCTAAACCACAGCTACCGCTAAAGCGAGGTAGAGGTCGCCCCCGTAAATACCTATTACTTACAGCCGTCGCAGACACAACTATTACGGATACTATAATAGATACAGACGCTTTTACAAGTGATATTGCGGATATTACAGATATTGCAGATATCGCTATCTACTTATAGGACGATAATACCGCGGATATAGCTAGCACTACTATTTACTTATAGAACAATAGCAACACCCAATTCAGCGCTTCACGACAAAAGGAGGTCACAGGCCTACTTAAGAAAGGCGTCTTCAAGATTATTAAGCTATATAATATACCAAAGGGGGTCAGACTCTTTAATTCATAGTTTATTAACAAGATTAAGAATAAGGGAACTAATAAAGCCTTTAAAAAATCACAACTTATTATACAGGCCTATAATAACTTAGAGAAAGAGCTAGTCCTTACTTAGTTACCAATAATTTAACAAGTTAGTTAGCAGCTAATTCTCTATATCACCGCTATACTACTATAGATACAACTCTACCTCTAAGACATCTTATAAGCCTACATCCAGTCTACTACGAACCTGAACCGTGAGTTCTATATACAACCGCCATATAAGCTAAATAAACAACTGGGAATTAATACGGACTCCGTTCTAAAGGTTATAAAGCCACTTTACAGAGTACCTAAAGCTAGAAACCACTGGTTCAAGACCTACCATTTATACTATGTTAATTAGCTATAAATAGACCAGTCCACGTACAACCCCTACTTACTTTACAGCAATAAGCCTTTTAGAATTGTTGGCCTATAGACTAATAATACACTATTCCTTACAGACAATACCTTTATAGAGGCTGAATAAAGCGAACTACACAAGGCCAAATTTATGGCTAAGGAGCGAAAGCAATTAACCGCTAATACACCAATTAAGTTCAATAGAGGACTTATTCAATTAATATAAAATAGCAGCATTACACTAACGCAAAGGCGCCAGTATAAGAACCTTAGCGTGGTTAACACTACGCCAGCAGACAGCACTAGCTCTAGAGAAGTTACGCATAACCTACTTATGCTAAAGGACCAGTATATCGCTTAACGCGCTAGAGGAGCTTATATCGCCTTAATCTGTTAGCTAGAGGCCTTATATAACCTATCCTTTGCCGCCCAGGTAGTTAACCCAGTTAAAGACGATATAAAGAGTCTTAATAAGCGATTAAGCTAGCAGATTAAGAACGCAAATAGAGGCCTAAAGTTCATTAAGCTAGATGCCAACACCTTATAACTCCTAGTATTTACGGACGCTTCCTTCGCTAACAACAAGGACCTATCTTCGTAAATCAGCTACGTACTTATACTAGCAGACGCCTCAAATAAGGCAAATATTGTCCACTGGTCCTTAATTAAGTGCAAAAGAGTTACTAGGAGTGTATTAGCCTCAGAGCTATACAGTATGGCGCATGGTTTTAACATAGGCGCTGTAATTAAATCCACACTAGACAAGGTCTTACAGGTTAACTTACCACTCGTTCTCTGCACTAACTTAAAGTCCTTATATAACTGTCTTATCCGACTAGGAACTACACAAGAGAAACGCTTAATAATTAATATAATATGCCTTCGCCAAGCTTATAAACAAAGACAGATTACCAAAGTCAAGTAAATTAATAGAGATACTAACCCTACAGACGCTATAACAAAGGGAAAGCCTTATATAGCACTATTACAGCTTATTAACACAAATCAAGTCAAATTACAGGCCGTAGGGTGGGTTGAACAAACGGATTCGGTTTTGGTAGGTATAACAGACTTATACAATATAGAGCCAGCCGCTAAGGCACTAGTAGTAGTCGAGCCAATAGCGATTTTCTATCCCGGGGATGGAAAATCCTGATTGGCTGGTTTAACGGTATAGCAGAATCCAACAGGTGGCGCGCTCTAGGATTAAAGGTGGAGCTATTGCGTATTATAGACGGAAGAGCTAGTTATTACGTATACGCTATAAATAGTCTAGAAGTAGACTTGACTTTAAAGTGTAGATTAGCCTTCTTTTTAGAGTTGCTCTAGTGTTGGAACGTTAATTACGTAACATAGTTATAAGACTACGAGGCGAGACTAGCTAATCTAACTTGGAGCAACCCCTGACTTTTAGACAACAATCAACTACCAACTTCAACACCGCATACGTATCACTACAAGTGATATTCGTGCACGTTGATAAAGCGAGTATACCGACATTTACTTATTATACTTTAATAAGGCTTAAAAATAAAGGATTACCCTCTTTAGTATTATATAATTTATTAAAAAGGCCTTTACTCTTAGTTTAATTATTATTATTATTATAGAGGGCTATTTTAAGCCTATTATTCTCTTCTATAAAAGTCTATTATTCGTCTATATATCTTAGAAAGTTAAATACAGCTAAAACTTCTTTTTTATTACCCTATCTACTATAGTGTTTAGCAGGTTCTATATACTAGTCTTATTGTTAGGCTAGGGTAGTAAGATTATTCTAAATAGGCTTTTAGGTAGTAAAGACTCGTTATATATATACTTTAGAAAGCGGCTTAAAATAATATTAAGATTAAGCAGATATATTCTAATCTTTTTTTATCTACTAATAATATTATCTAGCATAAAAGCCTAGTTATATATATCCTAGAAGAACCTCTAAAAGTATTACTTGCTTATAGAAATAAGCCCTTTGCTATATACTATATAGTAATTAAATTTACAACTATAATACTTTACTTATAGTAATTAAATTTACAACTATAATACTTTACTTATAGTAAAAATAATAAAATATTAAGAGACTAAAGTCTATATATATCCTATAAGGCAGAAATATAGCTATAAGAACTTAATTTATATAATACTAGTTAAAGATCTCTATATTTAAATAAAAGCTATAGCTATTACAAATTAAAAGCTTTTACTCTTTATTTAAAGTAGCTTTATACTTAGTATAGTAGTTAAAAATTATAATAAGCCACTTATAACTAATTTTATTATTAGTCTACCTATTCTCTAAAGTAGTAAAGAAAGTAGGCTACTATTTAGGCTTATAATCTTTAAGTTAATTTAGTTAAATATTACTACTCTTTAAAGAATAGATAATAGCTAGTAGAATATAAGTCCTATTAGCATAAATTATAGCTAAAATAGCTATTTAGTTTCTATTTATATCCTAGCTTACACCATTAAGGTAGTTATTCTCTTAAGCCTTCTTATTAAAGATTTAATAGAGCTTTATATAGCACCCAAATAGGAAATCTTTTTTATCTATATTATTATTATTATTAAGTAAAAATGCTATATTACTTAATTTTTTAATAAAGGATCTAGAAATATAAGCTATATAAAAAGGTATTGTTAGCTCTCTTTTATTTAAGGTCTATAAAAGCAATATACTTACCTAGAAGCCCGTTTCTATACTTTTACTAAAACTTATTAATATAGTTCTTTTTAATATTAATTTTAGTAATATTTTTTAATAAAGTGTATAACTATTAGCTGCATAGAAGAAGTCCCTTAATTTATTAGTTAATTTATATAATTTATAAGGCTTAAAACCTATTCATTGGTCATATAGCTTTAAGATTGGTAATACTCTTCTATTAATACCCAAACGCTGCGCCAGTATTTCAACAGCTTTAATTACTCAACGCCGTGCCTTTAGGCCGTCTTAAATATATTAGGATATTCGCAAAGATATAAATTAGCTAGCCCATTTTATAGCTCCGAAAGATCACCTATTTTGGTGGAGTAATTAATAGTTAAAATTGGTGATATTTTGGTGTTGGGGTGTGCGAGTAGGCGGGCCGTGCGGCTAAGCGGGCCAACCCTTATTCATGAAATATTAAGTCGTCTCTCTAATCAATTAACTCTTAGTAGTATTTTAGGCCGTTATAGTTAAGCAATTCGACCGCGAATATAGGGAAAATTATAAAATAGGCTGACGCCGTCTATAAGTGCTGCGAAACTCGCTTAGACGTGATTCTGGTAGTTTCGCATAAACGTAGTTAGTCGGCTTACGGACCAATTAAAAATCCGCACTAACGGAATCACGTCTAAGCCTGCTAAGGTAAGTAGAATCTCACTATGTAATGTGTTTTATTACTTATCTGGTAATATTAGTTATCCAGTAGCCCTAAAAACCACTAAAAATTGGAAAAACTGCACCTTAATATCTTAACAACGGCTTAATAATAATTTTTATAATTTTATAATTGGCCTTTTATGCCTATATTATATTAGGTAAAACCTAAGTAGATAGTTATATAGCCGCAAGGTATAGGCGACCCTAGGGCGACCTAGGGGTAACTTGCCCGTAAGGCACGTACGCTATATATACCTAGGGAAAACCCTTCCTTATCTCGCACACAGACTCCTCCTTTTCCCTTAAGGATTTATCTATCTATACAATATACCCTATTATTCCATTATTAAGCTCTCTATCTATATTCTTACCTTATATTTAAATCCTTACCAATCCCCTTAGGAGGATAGCCAGTTTAATTTTTCTATAATGCCTCTAAAAAGAAAACCGACGCCTATGTCAGGAAAAAATTTACCAGCATTTTTGCAGCATTTGGCGGCATTTGGCGGCCAAATGCGCATTTCGCGCATTGCAACGTGTAGCGTAAGCGTCTTCAGACTTGCGGAGGATAGGCCGGATAGGCCTCTCGGATAATAGACCTATCAGCTAATAGTATCCGGAGACTATCCGGATAGTCTCCGGATAGTCTTGGCAAAAACCCCTTAATATACTTACACTTATAATGCACCCCCCAATATTAAATAAATAAATTTTCTATTAATATAGATTTATGGAGCTTGCGAAGCGCTTTAAAATGGTACTATTTTTATTTAAATATCTTAAGGATAAGTAATATTACATAGATATAAAGCTTATAAGAGCTCTGCGGAATAAGGCTTAAGGGGAGCCGCACGGAGCTCTACCAAAGCTCTGCATAAAGCTCTGCATGAAGCTCTACGGAGGCTCTGCGCGAAGCTCTGCGGAGGCTCTGCGCGAAGCTCTGCGGAGGCTCCACATAAAGCTCTGCGGAGGCTCCGCATAAAGCTCTACACAAGGCTCTAGTAAATACCTTTAGCTTTCCTACTAATTAGATATCTCTTTTCTACCTTTTTATTTATACTTCTCTTTATATAAAATACTATAAAATAAAATAAAAATAGGAAAAAAGAGAGGAGACCTAGCAGTTTAAATTATAACTTTTATCTATTCCTTATCCTCCAGTTCCATAATCCAATCCTTACCCTCTAGTGCTCCTACTACCGCCACTATGGGCTAAGAATTTTTATCGTATAACAAACATCAACCCCCATAATCTTGCCACTTATAATTTCTATAGCATCCACTATAGAACCCTAGGAGACTCTAATACTTAGTAAAGGGGTAAGGGCCTACTGGACGACGTGGAGTTGCTATATAAGCCTTATAGGGCTAGCGTTAATTAGCTTTCTGCTTTATACAAGTAATATAGGTTACTTATAATTATATTTAGAGATCCACAGCTCTAAATTAGAATCGCATTTATATATAAGGGCCTCCCCGTCTGCACCTGCCTCCCTAATACCCCCCCTACCCAAGCCTCTACATTAATCGCTGGTAAAGCTTCTACCCTCTTCTACTTATCCTAGAAGTAGTTAGTTATATAGGTATATCATATAGAGAGGAGAGTTACTTATAGTATGGTAATGTTGCTGGAGAATCTCTTATATAACGGGACGAGAAGTATATCAGACAATTATATTTCCCAATTCTTAATAAAGGACAACGTTGGTAGGATTTAAACTCATAATCTATTTAGTTTAAAGTTAGTATATATTTACCTACGCCACCTACACGCCTTTAGTGGTTACCATTTGCCTAAAAGTATTCTATTTATATATCCTACACCCTTTAGTGCTTAGTGTTGTACAATATATACCTTCCCTTATACGACTCTCTAGCTATTATATAATAAAAAAACTATAAGAGAATACTCAGAATCTTATAAGCTGCCCAGTCCTTTACGCACTCTAATACCTTAAGTATTTATAGAGTAGTTCTTGTACGATCCTATAGAACGCGACGTCAAGAACCTAAAAATACTCTCTCTGGCTTATTGCTTATTTTAGGTATTAAGAGAACTTTAATTATAAGCTATAAGAGTTATGGAAATCTTATACGCTAAAGAGGCTGATTCCACTATTATATAGCTATTAAGCGGAATTGGATTCTCATTAATGTAGCTATTAAAGACAAGTATGCTTTAAATAATGCTGAAGACAAGTCTTATAGAAGGCAGAAAGGTTTTCTTTAGACTCTAAAGGCGACTTTTAAGTTTTCTCAGTTATATACGATATAGTTAAACCTAAAAGTATCACTTTCTCGCGGAATCTCTCCCAGAGCTTTTATACGCTAAAGAGCTTCTTTTCTCCTTTAATGGTAATACAATTATTCCAATCTTTTAAGAAAGCCGTATAATACTCTAGGTTAAGAACCCGTGCCGCTAAATAGTAGGGAGAATTATCTAGCTTCTTAATATACTTTATAAGCTTTTTCTTAGCACGTTAGAGTTAAGGAGCCATAAACTTGTTCTTAGCCATAGTAGCTATTACCTAGTAGGAAAGAATTAGGTAAAGAAATATTAAGAGTATTGTATAATATACTAATGCGGTCTATATTATATTCTTAAAAATATTAACTAATTCTAGAACCCTCTCTAGTATTATATAATCTCCTTAAAGAAATAGAGTTGCTTTATAGAAAGACTAAAGGAAATTATAAATTATATAAAGATATATCTATTCGCTTATTAAGAGAATATCATCTTCTAAGAAATTGTCCTTATAGTACTCTATATAGAGCTAAAGCCTAGCCTTTACCTTATCCTTTAAAGCCATATATAATATAAGAAACCAGCTATTCCACCTCATACAATTATTAAAAGGAATTATTTTACTAGCATATTTAATAAACCATGTTATATAGTTAGCTAAGCTGCGGATATAAACAATATGGTTATAAAGCTTTCCCATTAGCCCTATAATATTTTAAATATTTTTACCTCTTCTATGATTTTCATCTAATACTGGCTCTAATTCTTCATCCTTCTTTTTCCTCTTATCTTTCATTTTAGCTAGCAGCGGTACTTATTATACAACTTCTTCTTTTTCCTCTTCTTCTTCTTTATCCTGTTCCTTATCCTCTTTATTATATAAGTTTATAAGCCGCTCATCCTTCTTTAAACTAAATAGAAAGGCCTAAATAATAAGATTAATAACATGCCCCTAACAGCAAATTCTTTAATATATTGCAATCTAGTTAATTTTATACTTAAGGCTAAGCCATTAGCCAATTGTATAACAGAGGATATTATTTAATCCAGTATTATCGCCGATAAGAGCTCCAATCTTTGTTTTAATACTATACTTAATAAAAACCAGATAAAGCGCCTCCTATTAATCTACACTATTTTAGCTAGATACTATATAAAGGGCAATTAAGGGGTTCTAATATTTATCCTAGATATTAATAAAGCTAGTATAGATTCCAAGAAGAAGGGTATAACTTAGAGAGGTCTAGATGTCCATAGTAAGGTAAATATTTGTCTTTGCAGATTAAAGTACTTTTTATATAATATCTTAACTCTTAGTAAA
>Ga0307507_10001918_pt1 | contig 45218 bp, 17 predicted proteins | sample 7_EM_MG_FD_207223 | JGI IMG/M metagenome (GOLD analysis project Ga0307507, IMG submission 207223) | Populus trichocarpa ectomycorrhiza microbial communities from riparian zone in the Pacific Northwest, United States - 7_EM | ecosystem: Host-associated > Plants > Roots > Unclassified | place... | reverse complement strand
CTTATATAACTATAGAACTCTATCTTGCCCTTTCTTAGCTTATTCCCTTTAATAGATCCTATTATTAATCTTTATTAACTAATCTATTAAGTCTTATAGACTTTCCGCATCTTCTATTAGGATAATTACGTCCTAAACTTTAGCCTTAAGTCCCTATTTATACTATGCTATAAGCGCCTTATTGTTTTACTTAACCTATATTATAAGTGTCTAAAACTATATTATATACTCTATTGTTAAAGAACATTATACCAAGTTTTAAAGCTTCCGTTCCGCTATAGTTAATGCTTTTAGGTCTCTAAATATTTATATTAGTTTCTCTATAAACCTATTCCAACTAGTAAACATAAATTATATATCTTAGTTAGTAGTTATTATACCGCTAACTTATATTTCTATAAGGTAAGATTTAAACCATTCCAGTACTCTTTCTATTAAGAATAATCCTGCGTACGCCACTTAATTTATAGGTGTTGCTAACTTTACTCCTTTCTGTATAACCTTAAAGTGCATTTATATAAGGAATCCTTTAAGTTTAAACCTTTCTTCTAAGAATTGTTTAATTAATAGTAACTTAACCTTTACTACTCTAATTTTATTAATATATTTCTTAAGTATTCTATTATTATCTAATAAGCGATTAACCATTTCCTATAACTAACTTCTTGTAACCACTTGTAAGTCTATATCTGCTATACTAGTATCTCCTGATCCTAAGGTAGTTATTGCCGCTAATAGCATTGCGACTGGTGCTTTAGGTGGCATATTATTTGACTTTATTAATACCGTAACTAGGTAGTAAATGTGTAACGGAACCTTATAGTAAGAACTACAGTAGGTCCTATTATTAGGCTAGGTGTATAGGTAAATAAGAAGTTAATAACGTAATAATAACTAGTAGAGTAGTTGCCTAACAGATTAACTCTAATTATATTCTAAGATTTACTACAAAGAGAGAACTATCTACGGTAGGGACTAAGGTCCTTTAAATATATAACCATACGCCTAAGAAATCCTCTCTTGTACGTAAGGTACGTGCTATATATATTATACGTGGACGTATACCGCGTACACTGTGTATACCGTGTATAATATTATGTGACTCGCTTACTATTCCTCGTTATATAGTTCTACTGGCTCTATCCTAGACCGTACCTATATTAACCAACTAGCTTCCTCTAACTCTTCTCTAAGTAGTCGTAATATCGTACTTGAGCTGTCCGTAACAATACCAAAAAAACATTATTAGTCTGCTTTTACTATATACACGTTCTTGTGTACTAGGGTAGATACACTGCCGTTATAATTATAGAATACTGTGGTAGTAGCTATATATTATAAGCATATACCTAATATATATAGATGATGCTTACTTCTCTATGCTTTACTTAAGCTTTTTACTAATCTCTACTACCTGGTATAGGCAACTACTACGCTTTTAGAGGTTATTAATTAATTTAAGCTTAACCCTATTACAGTGCCAAGACATTAGTCTGTGTATATACGAATTCTCACCAAAATCGACACGACTTTGAACAATCGCATAACGCCGCAGCAATCAATTGCAGCCAAATCAGTATGAGATTATTTAATTATAGTTAATACTTTGTCTGCCAGCCACGTGCTTTTTTTACTGCTTCTAGCCTTTGGTCCATACTGTCGATTAACCATCGTATAAGGCCCTGATCGATAGCTAACCACGCCTCTTTATACGCCTCAATTAAACGCTCTAAATCCTCCTTACTTTGTCCCATCTGTTTAAGCTCTAGATAAAGCTCAAGAATCTTCCTTTTTAGTGCTAGCTAAAGGTGCTTAATTAGGTTAAGATTGGGTAAGTATGGAGGGAAATCTAGGGTCCAAACGCCGTGCGTTTCCAACCACTCCTTTATAAGATTCGACATATGGATTGGAGTATTATCCATTTGGTAGATATCTAAAGGCTTATAGATTGGCATAAGACCTTCTTCTAAGGCCCAAATATAGCTTTAGGCGCTATAGCCTTCCTTCCGCGCTAAAACGTCCCTCTCTATGGCGATCAACTCCGAACGGCCATTATACCAAAAAGCGGCGTAGATTATCTGTGTAAGATTCTTTCCGTTGGACACCTCTGTAATAAAGTTATAATTCTACTTTTATAGAGACGTTCTAAAGACCTAGACGGGCTTCTTTCCTAAGCCTTGTTCATATAAATATTTATTGGAAAACTTAACACGTCTCTAAGGGAATCCCTTATGCTTTTGAGCCTAAAGATACCTCAATTAAGCTACCGCTGGCGTCAGCTTTGGCCTCTTCTTGGCGAGCCACTTTGTAATATGGTGTTTTTTGAATAGACGTTGCAAAGTTCTATGCTTAACGATAACCCCTACAGCCTAACATTTGAGAGCTGTATAGTCGATTTGAGGATTCCTGCGTATAATTCGAAGAAGTAGACGCTTCTGGCGTCGAGTAAGCTTTTCGGGCTGTCCAGGTCTTGGTAGAGATTTGAGCGTGTGGTGGTTATTCCATCGATCGATTGTATTGTAAATAACGCGACGACTAACGCGATATTTCGCCGCGATTTCAGTCTTCTCCTCCCCTGCCTCTACTGCACTAAAGATTCCAGCTCTTTGTACATCTGAAAGCTCTGCCCCAGGCCTTCGATTTCCACTAATTTCCGTGCCAAACGAGCGTTGCATTGTAATGTTGTAAATGATTGAATTTGGTGACAATATTGCGATCGTGTGGTGTTGGTTCGCGTGTGCACAGACTAATGTCTTGGCACTGTATATGCGGAGTATATATAGAGTATATCCTTATTAGCGTACTCATAGTGTCTAATACTGCTATATTTAAACGCCTAATAAAATGCTTTTCTACTCTCTTAATTATTAGTTTCTCTAAGGAGTTATAGTTATATAATCTTAGGGTTACCAGTTTAATAGAATAAAAATTAAATCTACTAGAGGTATAAATATAATATATGCTTAGCATGTGTATTGCTTACCTTTAATATATACTGCTTAATAACCTTATATACTATTTCTTTATCTGCATCTATAGATAGTAGAGGTGTTCCTATATATATAAAGTGTGCAATTCCTTCTTTTCTGGTTACTGGATATTCTGGTATTATAATATGGTCTGTTGCTTCTTAGATAACAACTTAATACTTGCCGTTAGAGCTAATAAGTGCTCTATAGTCTTGGAGTGTGCTTTAGCTATTTTAAGCATATATATGGCTTATGCATAGAGTTGTTATAGTCTTACCTTAGAGAGACCTATATAAAACAGAAGCTGCTGTTACATACTATCTTAACCCTTACCCTCCTTATCCTCCTTATCTTTAATATTCTCCCTGCTAATTATATTATCTTAAGAACTATCATTTTTGTGTTTAATGTTGGGTATGCTCTGGGGTACCTACATATACTTAGCATATGCGTAGCATATGGTTGTTATACTAACTGGTAGACCGTTTAGCCACCCTACTATACTCTTATTTGCTCCAGTATAGTTTTCACTTGTCATTAGTATAGCGAGGCACGTATAAATGCGCGTATATATATATATGTGTGTGCGTATATGTATGTCCGTATATCTGTGTACCTGCGTGCGTATACGTAGCATATGCTCTAGATATTTTGGTTTGTGCGGTCGCTTAAGTTAAATGTGGCTACCGATGCGCGTTCTGTATGGGTAAAAGTGTGACCCCGCCAACCTTTTTCCGGTGGCTCCATCGGTGACCCCGTTCAGCTTTTGCCGACCCCCATCGGTGACCCCGTTCAACTTTTCCGTGACCTTGCTCAGCTGCACCCCGGCTAAAGACCGCAACTCTCCAAATCCCAAACCTATTCCCCCAAACTACCCCCCACCACTCGCCCCTTCCCTAACCCTAAACTCGGCCAACGGCCCCTTCCGCATAACCCCCATACAATCCACCATCTGCCACTCATCGACCCTCCTCCGCCCCTCCTCCAGCCCCGGCCCCCCCTCCCCCAGCGTCTCTCCCGCCGCCAGCCTGACATCGAACCGCCACAGCACGTGTGCCAGCGCGAGCTTGTACTCGCGCACCGCTAGGTCCTTGCCTATACACCCGCGAACCCCGAGGCTGAAGGGGCAGAAGGCGCGGCGGGCGAGGGTTAGGGTGTCCCTACCATCCTTTCCGCTGTCCTCTCTACCACCCTCCTTCTCCTCCGCCTTCTCTTTCTCATTCTCGTTCTCCCCGCCGCCGATGCTGGTGCTGGTGCCGGGGCCCGCAATCCACCGCTCAGGACTAAACGCCCACGGATCCGGGTAGTAGGCCGGATTATGATGGATCGCATACGCCGGAACGCCGACCACCACCCCCGCAGGGATCGGCTCCCCATCGATCACGATCCCGCCCGGCAGGACCTCGCGCGGCACGTGGCTCGGCATGGGCGGGGCGCGTCGCAGCGACTCGTGCATTACCGCGTCGAGATACACGCACCCCTCCAGCGCCTTTCCCGTGTGGATATCCTCAGCGGAGGCGAAGGCGGCCCGGACCTCGCTCTGGGCGGCGTGCAGGGCGCGCGGGTGGTGCGTGAGGTAGAAGAAGCTGGCGGCGAGGGACGTAGCGACGGTGTCGGCGCCGGCGGCGATGAAGAGGACGGAGTCGGCGAGGAGCTCGGTGGGGGAGAGGCCGGTGCCGGTTTTGGGGTCGCGCGCGTTGAGCAGGAAGTGCAGCATGTCTTTTCGCGGGGGTTGGTTGGCGGCGAGGGCGGCGCGTTCGGCGGAGGTTTTGTGGGAGAGTTGGGCAGCGCCGTATTCGACGAGGCGGATGTTGTCGCGGACCGGCTGGCCGCCGATGAGGGTCATGAATTTGGTGTTCATGAGCGGTGCGAGGAGCCAGGCGAAGGGGAGGAAGGGGAACTAGGGGGGTGGGAGGGTTAGCGAGTGAGCTGCTAGGATCGGGGTTGAAGGGGATCGACTCACCCAGTACATGTACTTGGCGGCGGATATGATGGCGCGGGAGATGTACCGGTTCTCGTCCTCCTCCAGGCAGTTGAATTCCTTGCCGAACGCCAGTTCGCCCATGATGTCGAACCCGAGCCAGGTGCACCACACGCTCATGTCTTTCTTCTCGCTCCATTCGCTGCCGGCTTTGGGCTTTACCAGATCGCAGAACTTCTTCACGTTGCTGATGATGAAGGGTTCCGCGGAGCTCAGCGCGCTGGCGGAGAAGCAGTGCGCGATGAACCGTCTTCGAACCGCGTGCCTGCGCTTGTCAATCTCGGTGGCGGTGCTGAATGCTCCTGAGCCTGCGTCCATGGTCCTGTACCACTCGGATTTGCGGACGTTGGTCTTTTGCGAGCCATAGATAGTGTTGAGCGCCGTTTCTGTGTTGAACGACAACATATTTGGTCCAATTCGGACAATGGAGCCTGCCGGTAAGCCATTAGCTCAGAATGGGTTTAGGGAAGAGCTTCATTAGGCCTACCATATTTCTCGTGTTCGAGCAGATGGTGGATGTGTCGATTCCCGCCAATGCACCGAAAGATCAGAGGCCAATTAGAAATCTTGTAGAGGAATGGTCCTGGATATTTTGCTAGGGGATGAAGCGTGATACGATAAATAGAGACTAAGATAAACTGTACTTGGGTCAACAATGGCTGCGAACAACCACCGTACTAAACGGTCAATTAGAGTAAGCAATAACGCACGTATGTAACCACGAGACCAGCGAAATAAGCAGCGAAGATGTGAAATGGAGCATTCCACGCCGTTGCAGCTGCTCCCTTCATGCACTGGAAGAGGTCCATGCTGCTAACGATTCTTCCTCGAAGGGGAAGAAGGCAAAGTGAAATGCCCAAGTCCAGAATGCTTGAAGAGGGGAATAAGTGATGAGCAGAGGGCCGAGGCCAGCTATGTGGCACTCTACATACCGGGCCCCGTGACATTGGAAGAGAAGTGGGAGGGGGTTCGCCAAGATGGCAACCAAGGTTGGAGTAGTGGTAGCCAATCGATTGGGGGCGATAGTGGCGTTAGTGTCCGGGGATGCAGATCACTGTAGAGGAAGCGACCCAGCCCGACAGAACTGACAGGAAACCAACACGCCAAAACCAGGGAAGGCCGCTTCGAAACACAGCGATGCGCTCGCACGTGCTTTAGGGCCACCACCAAGACCGGAAATCTCCGAGTTGCGAAAAGAAACGATCTGACTAAATTACCACTTGGCGCATCCGATTGAAAGCGCGTGTTGGCCGCGCAGATCAAACTACGCGGATTTATTCCCAAACATACGTTAAAGTACGTCAAAATGGTCGTGCTTATTACTTTAAAGGTATAAAATTGTGCCGTTTGATCGCCAAGATCAACACGCACTTTCGACAGGAGGCGCTAAGGTGGTGAAGAGTTTCGGACAATAGTGCCGTTCCGTCACTGCAGTAGTAGCAGCCACTAGGGTCGTTCTTTTTCTTACTTTAGATCATGCTGGATTGGCTTGAGCACATGCTCAGGAAGCAATCGAAAGGAAGTCATGGGGCTATACAAAGCGGCTCAGCTTAAGACTAGGCTGTTCAGGTCCGTAGTTTGGACTATACGGAGCGTTGGAGTCATGTACCTTCAAACCATAGGCCAATGCTCCAAAAAGCACTGCAGCATCAGTAGGGCAAGGTTAGAAGTACTTTCCTCTGAGCTGAAGGCCGGCAGCTAACCAACCAGCGAGCAACTCTCCCTTCGTGTGGCAGAAGTCACTTTTCGTACTGGGCGCTTTTGGCGCTTTTGGCGCTTTTGCTTCGGTTAGCATGCCATAGGCACCCTAGCTGGCGCGATTTTATCAGCAAGCCCACCAAAATACCTGAATATTGCGATGCCGACGAAAATGATGGCACTAAAAACACCGATAATTTTTTTTTGAAGTTAAACAAAAAGTCGTGATATATAACGTCACGGTTATATTTTTGCCCTTCCTCTATTAACTAGCTGCTAATTATATAGGAAAATCCCCTATTAAAGTCCCCCCCGAATTGTTATATGTATATACTGCGTTACTTAAAAGTATTGCAAATAAGACACCTAGGTTTAAGGTACTTTTAGAGGCTTTAGAACCCTTAGGGCTTTTAAAGCTTTTAGAAGCTTTAGAGCCGAAGACGCATAACTTTTTTTAGGCGGCATAAGGATAATATTTTACTAAGAATTTAATAATTAAATAGACAGCGACAATATTAAGGTTTTTTTAATTAACTAATCGCAACGTGAGCGATTGTGAGGTGATAAGCTCTACGCCACTCGACCACCAGACAAATCCAAAAAGGTAAGCGGATATCTAGCTCAATGGCCAGGCTCACTGCATAGAACAACACTTATTCTCACTCGGCGAGCTTGGCGCTTGACAGCGATAGGTTATGACGGTCGGCATTGTTATGACGATTTGGAACATCGAAACTACGCACAGACGAAATTTGTTAGGAACCGCCATAACTCTCACGTTACCACCATATATTCTAGATACAGGCTTCCTAGCCACGTCGCTGCTGCTTGCCGCAATACTTGAGCGTCAAAGTCGTAGATAAGGCGCCCACATCCCTACCGCCGAGCAATCGCACTGACCAGAGGCTTCAACACCAAGCTATATACAGTATAGAGCCTCTAGATTGGCTTAAGAGGCATGCATATACGAAAAGTGCAAGAAATCTTGTCACACAATGGGATCGCCAGCTACACTGTGAGGCCAGGCCAACTAGGCTGTGACAGGAGATGCCGCCTCCTGCAAGCAAAGCCCTCTGGGGCATCGTCTCTCCTGCCGTCGGAAACACCAGACCTGGACAATTCAACCCTTCTCGAGCAGATCTCAGACACCCTGCGAATTCTGCCTAGATGGCGAACCGACGCCGACCTCGTCGCGAAGACTACACTGTAGGATTGGTGTGCGCCCTTCCCATCGAACTTGCTGCCGCACAAGAGATGCTCGACGAAGAGCACGAAGACCTCGGTCATGACGCCAACGACAACATATACACATTTGGCCGAATTAGCAAGCATAACGTCGTCATCGCCTCTCTGCCGAAAGGTCAAACAGGAACGAGCTCGGCCGCTGCGGTCGCCGTCCAGATGAAGTCGACCTTCACGTCAATCCGGTTCAGTCTAATGGTAGGCATAGGGGGAGGCGTTCCAAGCCCGAAGGCGGATATAAGACTTGGAGACGTAGTAGTCAGCAGCCCCAGTAAGCTACATGGCGGAGTCGTGCAATATGACTTCGGGAAGGCTACGCCAAGTGGATTCGAGCGTACGGGTTTCCTCAATACTCCGCCAACAATTCTACTTAACGCCGTCGCAAAGCTGCAGGCTAGCCACTTCAGAGAAAGAAGTAGACTCTCGGAATATATCTCCAAGCTTAAGGGCCTGTCAACCTTTGCACACGAAGACGCAGAACCCGATGCCTTATTTAAAGCGGACTATAACCATGTCGGAGGCGGTACATGTAAAGAATGTAGCAAAGAGAGGATGGTGGACCGGAAGCCGCGTAGTCAAGAGATTTTGATTCACTATGGCACGATAGCATCAGGGAATCAAGTAATACGAGATGGTACTACGAGAGATAGTTTAAGCTCGGAGTTGGGGGATGTCCTCTGCTTTGAAATGGAAGCGGCGGGCCTGATGAATAGCTTCCCATGCCTTGTTATTAGGGGCATATGTGACTACGCCGACTCGCATAAGAACAAGACATGGCAGGCATATGCAGCAGGAACAGCAACGGCGTATATGAAGGAAGTGCTGTCAGTTATACCGGCGGCTGAGGTGGCGGAATTACGTGCTGTAGAAGAAATTATTAGAGAAAAGCGAGGTTAGTATAGCTAGTAACAAAAGGCGGAACGCTAACTAATTTAGAACTACAGAGCCTACTTGATCGCTTGCCCTACGCCGCTGAAGCGCCATTCAATTCGTACCAGAGCCAGCACGAACCCACTTGTCTTCACAACACACGCGTCGACGTTCTTCAGGAGATACGAAACTGGGCTGATGGACGAGACGACCGGCGTGTCTTCTGGCTGAACGGTTTGGCCGGCACAGGAAAGTCCACTATTGCCCGCACTATCGCCCGCGAATACTTTGAGCGGGGGCATCTCGGAGCAAGCTTCTTCTTCTTAAAAGGCGGTGGAGACGCTGGCCATGCTAGCAAGTTCGTTACGACTATTTCCCTACAGCTTGCGAACATCGTACCAGCTCTCCAATACTATATTTGCGAAGCTATTGCTAAGCGTAGTAATATTGCGAGTCTGTCTCTCCGCGACCAATGGCGTCAGCTCGTCGTCCGTCCGCTATCAAAGCTAAACGGCAACTCATGCTCATCTACGTATATTCTTGTAGTTGATGCTCTTGATGAATGTAACGATGAGAAACATATCCGGAACATTCTACAACTCTTAGCTGAAGTTCAGTTGTTAAAGACGGTCCAGCTACGGGTTTTCTTAGCGAGCAGACCCGAAGTTCCAATTCGACACGGCTTCGATAAAATGCCTAAGGCTGAGCGCCAGGACTTTGTGCTTCATAACATATCGCCAGCGGCTGTAGACCGTGATATCTCAACGTTTCTTGAACATAATCTGAGCGATATTAGACAGGAATACTATCTGGAGCCTGGCTGGCCGGGTGAACAGGTCATCAGACGTCTAGTCAAGAATGCAGGTGGGCTGTTCATCTGGGCAGCGACTACCTGTCGATTCATCTGTGAAGGGAAGGGATTCGCTCCAAAGAGACTAAATACGATTCTCAAGGGCAGTAGCACCTCGGCCACAACACCGGAGAAGCATCTTAATAAGATTTATGTTACTGTCCTCAAGCAATCTATTTCCCTAGACTATACGGACGAAGAGAAAAAAGAGTCATATCGCATGCTGAGGCATATTCTTGGATGTGTAGTGGTTCTCCTATCCCCTCTTTCTGCTAAATCTTTAAACAGGCTACTCGATGTTACGAAACAGGACATGGACCAGACAATAGACGGTCTTCACGCTATTCTAGATATCCCAAAGGATCCAACCATCCCACTTCGTCTGCATCATCCATCATTTCGTGACTTCCTCCTTGATAAGAACAGGTGCAGTAATCCAGAACTCTGGGTGGACGAGAAACAAACACATCGGACGCTGGCCGAGTGTTGTATACGGATTATGTCGACCTCTCTTAAGCAAGATAACTGTGGTGTAGGTGCTCCCGGCGTGCTCGTAACTGACTTAGAGAGCAGCTGGGTGGAGCAATACCTTCCTCTAGAGGTTCAGTATGCGTGTCTCTACTGGGTACAGCATCTTCAAAAATGCGGCGACCAGCTCTATGACGACAACCGAATCCATCATTTCCTACAGGGACATATTCTTCATTGGCTTGAGGCGTTAAGCTGGATGCGGAAAATATCCGAGGGAATTTATGCGATCACTTCTTTAGAGTCAATTGCTCTTGTAAGTTGGGTTCTGCAACGGCATAAACGTTGGCGGACTTACCGTTTAGACATACGACTGTCCCCGCTTATACGGGTTTATTCATGATATAAAGCGATTCGTGTTATACAGCCGACCAGCGATCGAGCAGGCACCCCTCCAGATATATTGCAGTGCGCTTATATTTGCACCGGAGATGAGTATAGTACGGAAGCAGTTTCAAGACCAGATACCTAGGTGGATGCGGAGGTTACCAGAGGCCCAAAAGAATTGGAGCGCCTTGCTGCAGACGCTCGAGAGCCATTCGAGCTGGGTCTGGGCTGTGGCCTTCTCGCCGGACGGCAAGCTGCTGGCCTCGGCCTCGGCCGACTGTACAGTCAAGCTGTGGGACACCAACACAGGGGCGGCGTTACAGACGCTCGAGGGCCATTCGAGCTGGGTCAGGGCCGTGGCCTTCTCGCCCGATGGCAAGCTGCTGGCCTCGGCCTCGACCGACTGTACAGTCAAGCTGTGGGACTCCAGCACAGGGGTGGTGCTGCAGACGCTCAAGGGCCATTCGAGCTTAATCAGGGCCGTAGCCTTCTCGCCGGATGGCAAGCTGATAGCCTCGGCCTCGATTGACTGTACAGTTAAGCTGTGGGACGCCGTCACGGGAGCGGCGCTGCAGACGCTCGAGGGTCATTCGAGCTGGGTCAGGGCCGTGGCCTTCTCGCCGGATAGCAAGCTGCTAGCCTCGGCTTCGGCCGACTGTACAATTAAGCTGTGGAACGCCGGCACGGGAGCGGCGCTGCAGACGCTCGAGGGCCATTCGGATTATATCAATGCCGTGGCCTTCTCACCAGACGGCAAGTTGCTAGCTTCGGCCTCGGCCAACAAAGCGGTCAAAGTGTGGGACGCCAGCACGGGAGCGGTGCTGCAGTCGCTCGAGGGCCATTTAAATTCCGTCTGGGCCGTGGCCTTCTCACCAGATGGTAAGCTGCTGGCGTCGGCCTCGCATGATAATACGGTCAGGCTATGGGACGCCGTCACAGGAGCAGCGCTACAGACGCTCAAGAGCCATTCGAACTCCGTCTACGCCGTAGCCTTCTCACCGGACGGCAAGCTGTTAGCCTCGGCCTCGACTGACAATACAGTTAAGCTGTGGGATGTTAGCACGAGAGCGGCGCTGCAGACGCTCGAGGGTCATTCGAACTTGGTCAGGGCCGTGGCCTTCTCACCGGATGGCAAGTTGCTAGCCTCGGCCTCGATCGACTGTACAGTCAAGCTGTGGGACGCCAGCACGGGAGCGGCGCTGCAGACGCTCGAGGGCCATTTAGATTATATTAACGCTGTGGCCTTCTCGCCGGATTGCAACTTGCTAGCGTCGGCCTCAGCCGATAACACGATTAAGCTATGGGACGCCGGCACGGGATTAGCGTTACAGATACTCGAAGGTCATTTGAGCTCCGTCGACGCCATAGCCTTCTCACCGGACGGCAAGATGCTGGCATCGGCCTCGACTGACTGTACAGTCAAGCTGTGGGACGCCGTCACGGGAGCGGCGCTGCAGACGCTCGAGGGCCATTCGGATTATGTCGACGCCGCGGCCTTCTCGCCGGACGGCGAGCTGCTAGCATCAGCCTCGGCCGACTGTACAGTCAAGCTCTGGGACACCGTCACCGGAGTTGCGCTACAGACGATCCAGGTTAGCGTCGTTATCCATACCCTTTCATTCTCTGACGACGGGACATCCCTAGAGACCGATAGAGGGTTATTGCCCATTACGTCTCTTCCCCCTAGCGTAGTCTCTTCTCGACAGAGTTTCTCACGTGATATATCTGTGCAGGAACAGTGGGTAACCGCGGGGACAGAGAAGATACTTTGGCTTCCCCAAGAGTATCGGCCAAGTTGCGCTGCTATGCATGGAAGTATCGTTGCGCTAGGGAGTATATCTGGTCTCGTGTCAATCCTGGAATTCGCGATTTGAGTTTCCTTCCCTTCCCGCCCCCGTTGCAGTTAACGCCTTTACTGCCCTTAGAGAGCCGCAATAGCTCAGAAAACTACCCGATTATAAATGTAGCTGCTTTAAAAATCAATTAGCGTTAAGCTTTTTATGGGTCTAGTGACCAGATATTTTTCCAAGAGTTAGTTGGTTGGTCCTCTCCGTTTCCCCGTCCGTCTGTGTTACGGATCTTATATCGGCAGTAGTACGACTACTCAGAGAGGACATGAATGAGCTAGTGGTATCAGCGCGGGAGGCGTTCAAACCGATCGAACCATGAGACGAGGGGTAACTGAGTCACATGACGGATCACGTGTTATAACTTAGTACGTGAGTATGTGAGTATGTAGATACGCAGGACGTACCGATGTACCAATGTACCTAGCATATTTCTTAGGCGTAGTATTATATATTTAAAGGACCACAGTCCCTGGAATGCAAAAACTCCTTATTTAAAAAGGAATAATTATAAATGGCCTTATATATAATATAAGGCTCTATAACTATGACTAGGTCTAAAATAATGCTATTAATGCTATTAATGGGGTCACACCTAATCTATATACGCAGTATAGACGTGCTGCGGCCACTATATAGGTCCCTATAATATAAGACATTGTATAAACTAAGACTAAATAAAATGTGTAAACTGCTACTAAAGCATATATAAGGCGTAGGAAAGAGAAAACTGTATTAAATATAGAAGATGGAAGGTAAGGGCTTAATAGCTACGGGAATAACTATATACTGGGTTATATAAATAGAAATAATAGGTAATAAGCTAAGGGGACGCAGGTGCTTTCCTAGCGTTCCCTACCTTTAATATTAGGGGGTTAAGCTAGCCACCCTAAGCCTTAGCGGGCTAGAAGTAACGCCGTATAGTATTACTAGACTAAATAAGGATATAAGGGACATATGGGATATAAGGGAGAGAACGCCCTATAGGAAGACCCCTATAAACAGCTATAGTAAGCTTAAGGCTAGAATAATTAAGAATTGGATTTAATACGATAAATATAATATACTTAGCTGGCCTATAAGGGGTATATAGTCAACTAATAGGAACAGGGGAAGAACTTAAGATAATAATGGATTTAGATATAGAAGGGCTAGTAGAAATATAAGATATAGAAATAAAAAGCTCTATATAAAATAAGTAGCAGCTAGGGAGTAAATATAGGAGATAGTAGTTCTAAATATTCTAGAGAAAGTAGAAATAGAAGAAGTAAAAAAAGAAGGAGAGTTAAAGGACCCTTGCTAGGGGACTACCACCTAACTATTATATAGTATAACTGCGGTAATACAAATCACTATCTTATAAGGCCCCTGCTAGACAGTCTAGACCTAAAGAAACACTATATTCTTGCTATATAAGAGCCGTATTATAATACCTATATATAATTAATATACTACCCCTAAGGATTCTAGCTTCTATATAAACTAAAAGTAGCTATATATGTGTGCTTTATTGTTATGGGATAGGGGCAGTAGCTATAAAGCGTATATATTTAAGGAGTCTATAAGACGTTGCGCGATTAATTATAAGGGTTAAGGGCATAAGGAGGTAATATACCTACGCGTAGCTGACGTAAGCTATATATAAGGTGTATATAAGAGCACGGGGCTCTCCTATAGAGGCCTCTGCGGTAGGGTTCTATAATACTACCCCCCCTTTTATAGAGGCGGAGCTCTGGCGATGCTGTAGTTACTATATATATATAGAAGGGATATTTAAGGTATAGGGAAGAAAGAAAAAAGGGGGTATTGCTAAAGGCTTGCAATAATGTTATATAATAAGACTTGGCGCCTAAAAATCTAACTAATTAGATAACTTTAACCGCCGGTTAAAGTTCCTAGACATCTTAATAATATTCTGGTTATATAATCGCACTTTACTATTATATAATAGCAATCTGTAGTAGTTTAACGGCAATTTGCCCTTACGTAGCAATATATAACGGTTTAACTCTATAAGGGCTTTTATAGAGAATTAGGTATAAAATCTCTACTTAGCCCTGGTTTCTATAGGTTTGTATAGTAAAAGTTACTAATTAGGTCCTTTGCATTTTTAAATTCTTTCTATAGTTACTATTCTAGCTAATCTATATTAAATCCTATATAGATAGCTTTATAGCAGAGCCGCCGTCCTCTACCTTTACTAAAGTATTTAAAGTTAATAATTTATTTAATGGTCCCCTCCTTATAGTTCTTATCATTGTTCTTATTTTAGATTAGTACTAGTAGGGGTTTAGGCTATATCTATCCTAGTAAGGGGTTGGGCTAGTAAAGGTATAGTAGCTATAGGTAAAAATATAGGCTATATCCTATAGGTAGCTAGGGTAGGTAGGAGCTCTAGCTTATATATAGCTCCCTTATTAATAACTTATTTAATTAAATAGGGGCTAAGGTTCTTATAATTAAGTGACTTTATAGGCCTCTGCGTAGAGATATTATGTATATCTAGCTATACCTAGTCGCCAATACGCATTTTTAGTGGTGGTGTTTTATAACAGTTAGCGAAGTAGGCCTGCTTTACTTGGGCCTAGGCCATTTCTCCCTTATAGTAGTTAAGTAGATTTTTTATATAGTCTGTATACTAGTCGGCAAGTAGTATTTTAAGGCGTTTTCTATATAGCAGTTTCTAATTAATAGGTTCTAGTGGCTCTATACTAGATTAGGGGTAATAACCTTATTTATAAAGAACGGGGTAAGTCCTATAGTAGTTAAGACGTAGTTATTTACTATAAATTTACCTAATAGAAGGTAATCTACCTAGTTATTTTAATTATAGGCGACTACCTATTATAGGTATGCTTTTATATTAGCATTAGCGTTTTCTAGTTGCCTAGTAGTTTTATAGTAAAAGGATATAAATATCTTAATAGAAATGCCAAGGCATTAGCAGATTTATCTCTATATATTAGAGTTAAACTATATACCTTAGTTGGATGTAATTAAGTCAGGTAACTTATATAGTTAGTAGATTTTGCGGAAGAAGGTATTAATAATATTACTAATGGCTACGCCTTTAGTTAGGACGTAGTGGCGCTTTTTTTATAAGTTGGTATATGTAATAGGCTCGTATAAGTACTTCTGAACCAAAGCTTGTAGATTGCTACTATATAAGAATACTAAGCTAAGGAGAAGGAGAAGAAGACTGTTAGAGACTAATAAGATATAAGGGGTTGCCAAGGCGCTAGTGGCAAGCAAGCCAATAGCAATTTTCCATGCCGGGCATAGAAAATCCTAATTGGCTAGCTCTATGAGCAGTACTGGCAAAATATAGCAAATTGCCCAGAAATGCGGCAAATTGCCCTAGAAACGGCAATATAGCAGGTGACGCGCTCCAGCACTATCACAGTATATTATTATAAGGATATTCTTATAGGTATGGCTATGTTATTTATAGGGTGGTAGGTTAATAATAAAATTAATAGCGATATCTGCCTATTATTATATAGGTACTAGTAGAGGGTATAATAGTCATTAGTACTTTATATTAAAGGCCTTAGCATACTTATAACCGTAGCAGGCGCCTATAAAGTGTTTAACTAAGTCTATTATTTTTGGCTAGAAGTAGTATTGGCTAAGAAGCTTATAGGTCCCTCCTTTACCTAGGTGACTACTTAATTAGAGGTTATAAGCCATTTAGATTAGTTGCTGTTATAGATTTTCTAGGTTAGGGATAAATAGGCAGCCTTTATAATAGAGCCTATTCTCTTTTACTTCTAAAGCCGCTATATTAATCTGGCCTAAGCTTTAGAGGTTAGTAGGTAGCGTATAGGCGCTAGCTGTTACGATAACAATATATTATATGCGAACGCTAGATGAATAAGTATTAGATTTATAGAATTGATGGCTATATACAGCTGTTGTGGAGACTTAAGAGGATTGCTAGAGAGCTTAATAAGAATGTAGCTGCGGGCGAATCTATATAGGGGCAATTGGGGCAGATAAACTAGCTGCTAAGCGATATTAAATAAGGAAGTAAACAAACAAAGGAATTCTATAACGCCAGCTACGCGTACCGCGTAGTGCATATAACGGGCAGGCCCATAATACTAGCGGTCTTTACAGTAATAAGTTAACATAGTAATAGGTTAACAGAGATATTATATACTATGGTAATAAGCTTATTAATTTTAGAAGGTAACTCTAGTTTTATAGTATAAAGCTAAGGTATAGTTAGTTCTATTATAGATAATATACCTAGGGCCAGATTTTGTACTTTTAGGATTATCTGTTGTTAGAACTAATTATAAGGGTTATCTTTAGACTAAAGAAGGTCTTACAAGCGGCATATTAGGCTATTAGGCTTAGTACCTTATACTCTTAGTCTATATATAATTTTAAAGTTAAAACTAAAGAGGAACTCGTTCTAGTATGCTTAGCATTAGTTTAGCTGTTTTATAGTTATAAGGTACTTAAAGTTATAATAGTCTGTAAGGACTTTAGTTAGCTAGTTAGGTTTTACTAAGGAGAGTTCTAGTTAGAATTCTTTAAACGCTTATATAATTATAAGGAGTTCTTTATTATAGATTTTATAGTTATATTCTTATAGTATAAGCTTAAATAAGTAGAATGCGACTAGGTAAAGGAGACTATTATTACCTATTTAGGAGAGGACGCCTACGTTAATATGGTTTAAGGAGTTAGTTTTAAGATAGAGTTATTGTCCTAGTATAAAATAAGCTAGGATAAGTACTTTGGTAAACGCATCTTTAAGGTCTTAGAACGCCTTTTTATATTTAGGCGTCCAGATAAAATATAGATATGTTTTTCTTCCTTTTATAGAAAGACCCTTTATTTGCATTATTGCTATAAGTGGTACTATAACACCTAAGAAGTTATATATAAATTTTTAATAGAAGTTGGCGAAACTGAGGAAGGCTTATATATCCTTAATTATAAAGGCACAAAGAGGCTTTAGGGAAGATTTAAAGAAATAATATAAATTCTATCTAAATTTAAGGGTATATAGCTCTTATAGAGAATAAGATATTATATAAAGAAGAGAAAGGAATAATAAGAGAATTATATAATTAAATAGTTAGGGTTCTTAGTGGTTAATATATATATATATATATATACATGCGGTCTTTAATAGACTTTGGTGTTATAGCGCTAGTAAAAAATAGTAGATTATAGCGAATAATTATAGATAGTTATAGATAGTTATAGACAGTTTTAGACAGTTATTTATTAAATGTTTTACTAAGACATTCCTACTATAACTAGGCTAGTCCTATTATAGTACCCCCCCTTTAGCTAAAGGTCTAAAACAATTTAATTTAGTTAAGAATTTATAACTTATTATATTATAAGCGTTATAATATATTTTAAGTTCTTTTTAATTTTAAGTTTTCTGCTATTATATTTTATATATTTATATTAGGTAATAGTTATTTATCTTTATATTATATCTATTTAGCTAAAGTAGGCTATAAAGGATGGTCCTTATAGAATTTTTTTACTAAGATAGGCGCGTTAGCTTAATCTAGTTATAGGTTTCCTAGGTTTATATTTTATATACTTTCTACTTAATAAGAACTTTAAATTATTTAAATTATATTTTCTATTATATATTATTAATTAAGTTAATAAAGTAAGAACTGTTACTATTATTAATAATTATAGGAGGTAGCAGTGGCACTTTATAAGTTATAGGATTATCTTTTAAAGGTTATAATAAGCTTACATAAAATATTAGGTATATTTTTATCTTAGTTAGTAGTTTAAGCTTATAGGTATATAGGCTTAGTTTTTTTTTAATTTAATATAGGCCTATAAACTTCTAATTAAGTTTCTTTAAGGGCTATTAAGTCTATAGGTTTTATATATTTAGGTAAACCATATTACCTTCCTTAAAGTCCTATATAGAAGCTCGTCCTTTATTTATATACCATTTCTATATTATTTAAGCGTATATTAATTTACTTTGTAATAGTTCTATTAACTACTTTATTTAATTAGTAAAGTTATATATATTAATTAACTAAATCTGCTTAATTATAGGTCCTATTATATTAATTTTAGGTTATAGTTTAAATCTAAAATAAGGTTCTTACCTATAAGTTGCATAGAATAGCATTATACCTATTAATATATTAATTATATTATTTATAGTAAACTTAGCTAAAGGTAGCCATTTTTCCTAGTCGTCTTATAGATAAGAGTAGTATATATATATATATTATTCTATAATTATAATTATAATTTTGGTTTAACTATTTATCTCTAAATAAAATATAGTTAAGGGTTATATTTAAATACTTAATTATTTATATAGAACTTGCCAGAAGTCTAAAATAAACTAGCTTTTATAGTTAGATATTATTAAGTTAAGAAGTCTATATAGCTTAAAGACGTACTTAATAAAATATTTAGCTACTAATATTACATTAATTAAGTCTATAGGAATTATATATTGCATTTTTATAAGGTGGTTAATAACTACTATAATATTTATAAACCTATTACTGCTAGGTAAGTTAACTATAAAGTTAATTAAGATATTACGCTATCTTTATATTAAAATTAGTAGTAGTTAAAGTACTTCTTACTTCTTTATATAAGAGGTCTTTCCTTATATATATATTCTGTATACTTAAACATATTTTTATATATAGCTATATATAGGTTACTTTTAGGGAGAGTACCTACTAATTACTAATTCCTATAGCTTACCTAAAGGAGCTCTTGCTGCACCTGGCCCAAAAAGACTAAAACCAACCAAAAAGAACCCCGAAAAATACCCAGAGAATCCCCCTGAGATGCCTGCATCGCAGGGGAGGCACACGTCGAACGACGGTGGTTCGCACTCGCGCGCGACCGCCAGAACCACGCCCAGCAATGGCCCTCCATAACAAGAACGGGCGAATACCATACTATAAAGCAGAAATACCTCTATTAAAAAGGCATCTAATAAAATACAAAGCCTATTAAACGCATCTAGTATCTGCAATTATAGGGGAGTAACCGTCAGCTATAACAAACTAATGTAGCTAGTAGAATGGCTCCGCTAGTCTAGTATCCCTTAGGCGCCCCTCTAGCAATCCCTTAATTAAATCCTCTAACAGCTAAGCAAAATTAAAAATAAATAAAACCCCTTTTTACTAGCGAACTGTACCTAAGCCACTATAGCTATACTTCTACAGCATAGGGAACCTAACCCCCTTAAAATAACAACTGGGTATATAATTATAATATAACCAAATATAGAAAAAGCAGAGGGGCTTAGGGGATAATTAGAAATAGAAGTCCTTATAGAGATTTATAAGGAAGTTTATAACGCTATTATAATCCAATACCTAAGGAGTAGAGACATTAGAGTTACCCTAAAGGACTAACAGGTAAAGGAATAAGTCATAAGGGTAGGGGATAGGCTAGGAGAATATATTAGCATAAAAGTGCTTTATAAAGACTACCTAGTTAAAGTCCTAGTGGTTCCTATAAGCCTTAGGGTAGAAAAGGGATGCTAGGCAAACAACATAGCAACTATATAGGAGATAGTAAAATATATAGAACGCCTTATACTAGGACTTAAGATTACCTAAATCTAATAGCTTTAATAGGAAAATGCAATCTAAGCATATAATAAGAATAATAAGAGGATATAAGAGTCGCTAGAGACTTACTAGGGAGACACTAGTTAAATATATAGCTCCCTTATTATTAGTATATATACACTAGGAATACAAAAACCCCTTATCTAAAAAGGAACAATTATAAATGGCCTTATATACAATATAAGGCTTTATAACCACAAACTACACCTAGAACAATGCTATTACTATATATAATAGGGACACACCTAATCCATATGCGCAGCATAGGTGTGCTATAGCTACTATACAGGCCTCTATAATATAAGACACTGCTTAAATTAAGACTAAATAAAATGCGCAAACTGTTACTAAAGCACATATAAGGCGTGGGAGAGAGTAGACTATATTAAATACAGGAGATAGAAGGCAAGGGCTTAATAGCTGCGGGAATAACTATACGCTAGGTTATATAAATGGAAATAATAGGTAATAAGCTAGGGGGACGTAGGTGCCTTCCTAGCGTTTCCTACCTTTAATACTAGGGGGCTGGGCCAGCTATCCTAAGCCTTAATGGGCCAGAAGTGACGCCACGTGATATTACCAGACTAAACAGGGATATAAGGGTTATAGGGGACACAAGGGAGAGGACGCCCTATAAAAAGACCCCCATAGACGGCTATAGCAAGCTTAAGACTAGGATAATTAAGAATTAGACTAAACGCGGCAAATCTAACATTTACAGCCAACCTATAAAGGGTATAAAGCCAACCAGTAAGACCAGGGGAAGAACCGGAGACGATAATAGATTTAGATATAGAAGCGCTAATAGAAATATAAGACATGGGAATAGAAAGCCCTATATAAAATAAGTAGCGACTAGGGTATAAATACAAGAGATAAAAGTTCTAAAAATCCTAAAAAAAGTGGAAATAGAGGAAGTGAAGAATAAAGGAAAGTTAAACAACCCTTACTAGGGGTCCGCCACCTATCTATTATATAGTATAACTGTGGCAATATAAACCACCGCCTTATAAGGCCCCTACTAGACAGTCTAGACCTAGAGAAATACTATATCCTTACTATATAAAAGCCGTATTATAATACCTACATATAATTAATATACTGCCCCTAAGGATTCTAGCTCCTATATAAACCAAAAGCAGCTATACGTGTGTGCTTTATAATTAGTAAGGCTGTTAGCCTGTTCTTATAGTTATAGCAAGCAGTTAACCCAGATATTATAGTTATAACAATCCAGATATATAGGGGACCAGTATAAATTATTAATATATATAACCCTAGGGTTAAAGGGGTCCCACAAACAGAGAATATTATATTGGTAATAAGCTTACTGGAAACCGAAGGCATAGAGTTTATCCTATTAGGAGACATAAACCTCTACTACCTATGGTGGGGGGGTATCCATATCGCTGCTAAATAATAGGTAGAGTGCCTACTAAGAGCTATAGACATCTGGGGCCTTAAGCTAGCCACTTCCCTAGGAGTAATTATATGGTAATAAGGCACTGCCAGAAGTACAATTAACCTTATATTTATAGACAATGGCCTATACTAGAGACTTAAAAGGTGTATCCCCAAAGAAGAATAGGTACTTACCTTAGACTATATCCCCATCTAGATACAGCTAGATTTGGATATTAAGGCGTAACTAAATAGTAAAAGATATGTAATAAGGAAGCTTAAGACAAACAGTTTTCTTAATATAGTTAAATAATAACTTTAAGACCTAGAAGAAATCCACCCAATACTAAATAAGCGAGGCTTATTAGCTACCCCTAAGGAAATTAACTAAAGACTAGAAAGGATCTAGGCAGCAATTAAAAATAGGCTAAAAGAGTATTACCCAGTCTTAAAACCAGGCCCCTATACGCAACACGCATGGTCCATATAATACGCGGTTCTTATAGCTAGCCAATAACAAGTAAGAAGGAAATATATAAATAGCTATAACCCTAAAGATAAGAGATAATATAAAGACACAAGAAACCAGTTAAAGAATACCCTAAAAAAAGAAGTAAGAAACAACTGGAGACGGTTTATAAATAAATACACTACTAACCCAAGCATCCCCTATAATAAGGGCCTTTAGACCATAGCAAGATAGGTAAAGAAAAAGGCGGGATATTTAGCAGAAGACCTACACCTACTACCCCTATAAAGAGCAGGCGAACTATAGGCTATAAGCAACAATAATAAGAAGGCAAAAATCCTTATAGAAAGATTTTTCCCCTAACTAGCTCTAGTAGACCTTAGTGATATTACTGGCAAAACACTAGTGACTCGCCTAAGGGTCAACAGCGACATAATAACTGAAGAAATGGCTAGAACTATTAGTCGCCTCTTAAATAATATAGCACTAGGACCAGATGGGATCCTAAACAAAGCCTTAAAGACCTATAGTCCACTTATAGCACCTTAGCTTGCAGATATAGCCAGAGCATGCTTTATAATAGGCTACTACCCATAACTTAGAAGATCTATAACGATGGTTATCTTATAAAAAGAAGGTAAAGTAGACTACTTAATCCCAGGAAGCTACCGCCCTATTGCCTTAGAAAACACCCTAAGCAAGATCTTAGAAAAGGTTATAGCGGACTATATAGCAGACACGGTAGAGGAACATGCCCTACTACTACAAAGCTAAATAAGGGCAAGAAAGAATCACTTAACACTATTAGTACTTATACTACTCGCTACTACCATTAAAACTGCATAGGCTATGCGCAAGGACTTTATAGTATTAATACTTAGCCTAGACATTAGTGGCGCCTATAATAATATACCCTATAAGCGCCTCCTATACATCTTTAGGGCAAAGGGCTTCCTAGAATGGATTATACAATTTATTTAAGGGTTTATAGGCCAGAAAGAGACATTACTAGTCTTTAGTAGATACTAGAGCCCCCCTATTATAGTTATAATAGGTATACTATAAGGATCACCTCTTTTGCCTATACTCTTCCTTTTCTTTATAAGTAACTCACTTAATACCTTTAAGGAAGGGGCGACCTAGGGGATAGGCTTTATTAACAATATAAACCTAATTACATACAGGCCAATAGCCGCAGAGAACTGTAGAACACTAGAGAAAGCCTATAACACCTATATAGAATGGGTAAGATAATATAGAGTCTAATTCTTACTAGAGAAATACTAGCTAATCCATTTTATAAGAAAACGCAACCAATCTGCAGATCTCTAGTATACAATCTATATCTAAGGCTTTAGGGGTTAACCAGTTTAGGGCCTAAGGGTATTAGGAGTATAGGTAGACAGTAAGCTCTAGTAGAGCATACATACGGTATAAGCGGCCCGTAAGAGCCAAGTATAGTACATTACATTATCCAGGATCGTTAATTCTATATAGGGTCCATACTTCTAGAGGTTACGCCTACTATATACAGCAGTTATCCAGCTAACTATAATATATAGATCTAGTGTTTGGGCTATTAGAGAAACTAAAAAGGGCCCCCCTAAATTACTCCTTAAACCACTCTAAAAGGTCTAAACAGCCTGCCTCTAGAGTATAATAGGCGGGTATAAGCGAACGGCCACAGCACTGCTTGAAAAGGAAGCCAATATTCCCCCCCTATAACTATATATTAAAGCCGCTGCAATATAAAGGGCGCAAAGTAAACGCAACTTTAATGTTATAAAGTATATTAAGACACGCCTAAATAAACTATAGAGGGACCCTAGGGCGCCTTATAGGAGAATAAACCAACAACCCCAAAGCAGGGAAGAGATATTAGAGAAATAGGTAAAGAAAGCAGAAGAAGAATAGTGCTGCATTAGGGCCCAGGCCTATATAGAGGAGAAAGAAAAACGCGCAAGAGGCCAGCAAAGACAATAGTAAAAAAGAGAAAGGAGCTAAAGTAGAGTATAAAAGAACGCCAGGAAACCATCTTCTGTAATATAATACTGGTTAGACCAACGCTGGAGAGGTATATAGGAGTTAAAGGTACAGAGGCTAACTTAGGCAAAAGAAACCTAAGCCGTAGCATAGTTAACGCCATAGGGGGTAAATACTTAAGAGCTCCAAAAAGGCCTAACAAAGGTAGAAAATACAATAGTAACACTCTTAAGAATAGGGATAATAGGACTAAAAGATTAGCTCTACTAGGTAGGTATCCTAGTAGGCAGCCCAAGATGCAAATGTGGCTAGCCAAGATAGATACTAAAACACGTAATACTATTATACCCCCTATATACTAACCAAGAAGCTATGCTCTTAGTAGCTAGCACAGAGAACTATAACACACTACTCTTAATATAAAAAGGTCTTAAGGCGGTTACCCAGTAGCTTATTAGCCAAAATATACTAGACTAGTTTTGGGTTATAAAGGAAATGGTAATAGAAGGCAAAGGGGCGAGTAATAGGCGCCCCCTAATAACTCTACAGTAGTAGAGCAAAGTTTACAATACTAGCGCGTCCATAGGCTTGTTACGGCAGCAGTGGTTCCTAAGGAGGTTAAAAAGTAAGGTAGTAGAGCACCATAGGTAACTCATAGGCGCCTTATAGGCGAGTCCTAAAAGGCGGGGAGATAGATCACGGGGTTTTCTCAAAAGAGTTTTCTCCCTATATATATATAAGGAGTAGTCCACGTGGGCCCAATAGGGATCCGAATCGGACGTTAAGCAATGAATAATATATATATAGCTATATATTATAGGCTAGTTATCATAGGACACCTCCGTAATACCTTATACACGTCTACCTGTTTCTACCGTCTCAACCTCTATATTAACGACTTAGTTAATTAAGACACATAACGGCAATCCAAGGCAATTTGCCATTACATGACGGCAATCTACGGCAGTTTGCCGTTCTCCACTATATTCCGCCATATTCCGCCAAGTTTTACTAGAACTACAACCTAAAGCCTATTCCGCCCTATATATATATTAACCAAGCAACCAAGTTAATAATATATACCCCTTTCCTCCTATTTCCTTACCTTCTTTCCTTATATAATGTCTTAACCTTATTATACAGTTTATATACATAGCTTAATAATATCTACTTCGCTATATATTATTACCGCTTGTGCTTACTCCGTGATACTATATTGCGTTAACCCTATATACTACCCTCTAAAATGTAAAATGACCTTAAAGCCCCTACGACGGCCGCTAATATTATATCTATATTTTAAGAACAATTGGTAAATATATAGAAGTCTTTTATAGACGCCCTCGTATAGAACCAGGCTGCTATAGCCAAATAATAAGCTAAATAAGAAGCACGGCACTAGGAATTAATTAAAGCACTTTAAGAAGAAGTCCGCGCCCTAAAGATACTCGCGTTAGGGTCCCAAGACTAAATACTAGCCTAAGAGGCTGCTAACACGCCACCTATAGACGAGATAAAAATAACTGAATCTAGACCTGGCTCGTCGGGTGTGAACCCTGAGCCAGCTGTGGATATTTATCCTATAAATCCGTCTACTGCACCATAACGATCTAAATGACTACTAGACCCCCTAATATTCACTAGTAAACAATAAGAACTCTAATTATTTCTAATCTAGCTTAAAAATAAGCTAACTGGTAATGCTAACCGCTACCTAACTGAAGCCAACCAACTCTGCTACGCCCTAAGTTAACTAGGAGGAGACGCAGCTGACCTTATTAAACCCCTTTAACCGAACTTAGTATAAAGTCTAGTTATACTTCCTAAAGCTATATATGGTGACCTAAACCGCCAAGCTACTGCTTAGAGAAAGATAAACTATATAACTTAAGGAACAAAAAGCTTTCTAGTATACTTCTTTAAATTTAACTGTTATGTAAAGGAAACAGGCTGGAACGACTCCGTACTAGTTAATAGCCTTATTAAATCCCTAAGTCCTAAACTAAAAACCTCCCTAATAGGTATAAACCTACCGGGAGCCCTTAATGCCTATGTAAACGTTATTAATAAACGGTATAATAATATATTACGCCTAACACCGAAGTCTGCTCCTTAATATAATATAACAACCCCGCGAACATCTATTAAGTTATTATCTTAGCCCAAGTACCTAGACGCCATAGACATTGACACTGGAACCCTCTCCTATACCCTAAAAGGATCTATTAAATAAGAATGACGCATTAAATATAGCCTTTGCTTTAAGTGCGGAAGCAATACTTACCTTTTAAGTTACTGCTCTGTCCCATTGCCCTAAACGCATATATAAATAACTGGTATAGGCGGTGTCCTGCTGTCCTAAATATATAAACAAATAAGTAGTAGATCGTCTTAATTAAGCTCTGGCCACTAACCCCAATTTTTACCTAGTTCTAGCCCCGCATCTAGTAAATACTATTTATAAGGATAAAGCTCCAACTAACGCTCTATAAGAACCCCGCCCCGGTTGCCTCTAAAAGGAAGGTCCTAAAGCTAAGTCGCTCTCTAAAATGGCGCTGCCTTAGGATCTTGTTAAATGCTCTGGATGTTATAAACTCTAACTCTTGGGATCGCAGTATAACCGTTAACTGTTGCCTTTAGTAGAACGATTAATGGGCTAGTACTTAAGTCCTAGTTAACACAGGAGCTAGTGGCATAGGATTTATTAATAAGATCTTTGCGTAAGATAATAGGTTTACCCTAACACCCTTTAATCGGCATATTAACGTATTTAGATTTAATGGTAAACGCACTATCTTGGGCCGTATTACTTATACCTAAGACTCTAATACCTAAACCACAAAGAATTAATTAAGCTTTTTATAACTACCCTAGGTCACCTAGTAATCATTAGACAACCCTAGATAAAGCTATATAAGGTAACCATTAATTAGGATAACCTTAAGCTTCTATTTATTGCCTCCTGTTACAAGCAGAAGTGCCTTATAACTTACTGCTTAGACTCTAAACCAAAATTTAAAAAATCTACTAGAATCTACCAGTCTAAAATTTCCACTAACGTCCACCCTATACCCAAAAAGTCCACCTAATTCCACCTACCTAAGAATTCCACCAAATTCTACTAATATGAGATTTCCACCGACGTCTACTAAGAACCTAGAAATAATATATAACCACACAAACCAACTCTAACTACTGCACCCCAAACTAAGTAGAAGCTTAAGCTTAATATACAAAAGTACTAGAAGAACTAGTATTCTACTATAAAAAGGATACTTAAAGAACCTAAACCTAAATCTAACACTAACTCTGTACCTAATACTAAACCTAAACCTAAATAAAAAACCATACAAGAAACTAAGAATAATTTAAGCTCGCTTAACACCTTAGATATCTATATAATTAGAGCTACTCCGCTGGCACAACTTGCCAGGAAACCGGAATACATAATCTTTGCTGTTATAATAGCCAATATTAAGAAGGCCTTAGTACTAAAGAAGCACACTAACCCCGCCACGAAAGTACTAGTAGAATACCATAATTATCTAGATATATTCTTATAAAAGGAAGTTAATAAGCTACCGGAACGCCGTCTATATAATTATAAGATTATAGTTAAAGAAGGAAAATATTCTGGATTTGGACCCTTATACGGGATGTCCTGAAACAAACTCTAGGTACTATAGAAGTACTTAGACAAACATCTAGACAAAGGATTTATTAGAGCAAGTTCTTTACCTATAGCCGTACTAGTAATCTTTATTAAGAAACCTAGCGGCGGTCTGCGCTTCTGCGTAGACTACTAAGCTTTTAACGCTGTTACCGTTAAGAACCAATACCTAATCCTATTAATCTAAGAGACACTAAACTGATTAAGTAAGGCTCGCTTCTATACAAAGCTTAATATTATCCACGCATTTAACCGCCTCTGTATCGCGAAGGGAGACAAATAGCTTATTATATTTTGTACTTAATACGGACTATTTAAATACTTGGTAATGCCATTTGGCCTTGCAAACGCCCCAAGTTTATTCCAACACTTTATAAATAACACCCTACGTCTGTACCTGGACGTCTTTTGTACTGCTTATATTAACAACATCTTAATATATAGTAATAGTCTGGCTAAACACCAAAAATATGTTAAATTGGTCCTATAAGCCTTGCGCGGAGCCGGCCTATAATTAGATATAGATAAATACAAGTTCCATAAAACAGAAGTCCTATATCTTGGACTTATTATTTCTATAGATGGCGTATAAATAGACCCTAAGAAAGTTAAAGCAATTATAAACTAGTAAGAACCTGAGAATATCAAGGACGTAAGGGCTTTTATAGGCTTTGCCAACTTCTACTAATGGTTTATTAATAATTTCTCCGCCTTAGTCTTACCCCTTATAGCCTTAACCTAAAAGAATAAAGCCTTTATCTTTAATAAGGAATATAAGAAGGCCTTTGCTTATTTAAAGGTTATATTTACCACTGCACCTATACTTTAACACTTTAACCTAGACTAAATAAGTGTTATAGAAGCTGACTTATCTAATTACGTTACTAGAGGCATTCTGTCTTAATATAATAAGGAAGGAGTATTGCACCCTATAGTATACTTTTTAAAATAACTAAGCCTAGTTAAATGCAATTACAAGATCTATGATAAAGAATTGCTGGCTATTATTAGATACTTTAAGCAATGGCAACTAGAACTAGAAGGAGCTGGATTCCTAATTAAGGTTCTTAGCAATTATAAGAACCTGTAGTACTTTATAACCATAAAATAGCTAAGCCACTATTAAGCCCGCTAGTTAGAATATCTGTCCCAATTCCAATTCTTAATTATATACTACTTAGGCGTTTAAGGTTAAAAACCTAATGCCCTAACTTAATATTTATAAGACATAACAGTATAGGAAGAAGCGCGTGCCTACTGTAATTAAACCCTACTTTGTCCTAAATTATTTAATCCCCTAGCTAAAGACCTTACGGTATACGTCCTTAAAATAACTAATCAATTAATTAAATAGATTATAATTAATAAATACCTAAACAATGAGTTTATCTAAGAGACACTTAAGCTAATTTAAGATGGCGTTAGACGCTCTAAAAAGATCTCTTTAAGTAAATGTAAAGCTTATGGAGACTGCTTGTACTACCAGAACCGCCTAGTTGTCCCTAATTATAATGAACTTAAGCTTAAGCTCCTTAAACATGTATATGACCTATTAGTAGCCGGCCACCTAGGCTAAGGAAAAACCCTAGAACTACTCTAACGGGAGTACTACTGGCCAAATATGTATAATATAATATGAAGGTACGTCTCTAGCTGCTATACCTGCCGATAAGCTAAAGCTTTGCATAAGACGTATAACGGCTTTCTAAAGCCACTGCCTGTTCCAGACCGAAGATAGAAGGACATCTTAATTAACTTTATTGTTGATCTCCCCTTAAGTAAAGGCTGTATAAATATTATGGTAGTTATAAACCGACTATTTAAAATAAGACACTTAATCGCCTGTCCTAATATATTAACGCCTGCCATCGCCCAACTGTTCCTAGATTACGTATGGAAACTCTACAGACTCCCTAAAACGATTGTCTCTGATAAAGGCAGACAGTTTGTCTCTGTGTTCTAGAAAGAACTAACTACCTAACTCCGTATTAAAGCACTGTTGTCTATAGCATATTACCCGGAAATAGATGATTAAACGGAACGTATAAATGCTATAATAGAATAATATATTTGGATATATATATTGTATCTATAGGACGATTAGATAGACTGGCTTATATTTGCTAAGTTTATAGTAAATAACTCCGTCTTAGAAACCATAAAGGTCTCCCTGTTCCTGGCCAACTACGGCTAGTACCCGCGAATGGGTTTTAAACCCTTTAGTAATATTCCTTACCTAGCTTATTAAGCCTTATAAGTTGCAGAAGTAAATGAATTTATAAAGAAGATGGAAGAACTATAGGAGTTCCTTATTAACGAAATAATATAGGCCTAGTTTATCTATAAAGCCGCAGCAAATAAGAACCGAACCCTAGTACTAGCTTATTAAATTAGTAACTTTATCTGGCTAGACGTAAGAAATCTAAATATAAAATAACCTACTAAAAAACTTAATTGGAAGAACGCCGGCCCTTATAAGGTTGAAAAAGTTGTCTCTTCTTATGCCTACTAACTAAAGCTCCCTAATATAGTTAAAATCCACCCTGTATTCTATACGTTAGTCCTCCGCCCTGCCGCCCCTATATTAGACGCCCTGCCTAGACAGATCTAAGACCCTCTCCTACTAGTTAAAGTAGATGGCGAGGATGAGTACCTTGTTAAAAGAGTTAATAACATTAAGTACGACAAATAGAAACGCAAATATATATACCTTACAAAATGGAGAGGCTTTATTAAGCCCTTATAGGAACCTGTTGACTCTATAGGACTTATATAAGCTGCAGAAGACTTTTATAAACTCCACCTAGAACTACTACAGCCCTATCTTGTAGAAGCTTGAGTTTAAAGGGGGGGTACTATTACGGGACACCTCCGTGACATCTTATATATGTCTACCTGTTTCTACCGTCTCGACCTCTATGTTAACAACTTAGTTAATTAAGACACATAACGGCAATCTAAGGTAATTTGCCATTACGTGACGGTAATCTACGGCAGTTTGCCGTCCTCCACTATATTCCGCTATATTCCGCCAAGTTCCGCTAGGACTATAACCTAAAGCCTATTCCACCCCGTGCATATATTAACTAAGCAACCAAGTTAACAATATATACCCCTTTCCTCCCGTTTTCTTACCTTTTTTCCTTATATAACGTCTTAACCTTATTACATAGTTTATATATATAGCTTAATAATATCTACTTCGCTATATATTATCACCGCTTATACTCACTCCGTAACACTAGTAGTATACTTATTAAATAATCTTATAGGTCTTTATATAGCTAGAATGCCCTACTATAGGGGAGTTATATATAAATTTAAGTATCTTAAATCTTAAAGGTTTGAAATTTAGAACTACTATCTTCTATTAATAGTATAATTAATTATTTTAAATTTTGTATTTAGCGAGTATAATATCCTTATACTATTATTTTCCTATTTAAATTGCCGTTATTACATCTATTATCTATATATTATTCTTATGTAAGGTGAGGATGTGGATAGGGAGCTCAATGATGGAACAATAGGGTATATTGTATATACAGACAAATCCTTAAGGGAAAAGGAGGAGTCTGTATACGAGGTAGGAAGGGTTTTCCCTAGGCACGTACCCTGCACGTGCCTCACAGGCAAGTCACCCCTAAGTCGCCCCAGAGTCGCCTGTACCTTGCGGCTATATAACTATCTACTTAGGTTTTACCTAACAATGCCCCCCCCTTTAAAAGGATTGTCCCCAATCCTTTATATACTTAAGCCTTAATAAAACCCCATAAAAAACCTTAATAAGGAAAAAATTTAGAGGGGAAAAAGCGTTTTAATTTTACGCATAGAGGGATAGGTGGTATACATACGCGGCGTAAAGATGTTAAGGAACTTTAACCAGCGGTTAAAGTTATCTAATTAGTTAGATTTACCTTGCCAAGACTCCCCCGCATTTAACTAAGCCAGTAGTGATTTTGTATGCCTGGCATAGAAAATCCTAATTGGTCTATTTAATGGGTAGAGCCCGTAGAGCTTAATACCGTCGCCTAAATTCGGTAGACCAGAAATATTCCAAAGCTCGCTTGCGTAGGCAGGTCGCTAGTACCTCGCGGGTAGGTCGTAGGTTATTTATATACAGCCAGATTTATGGACGGTAAGGCTATATACCTATTAAATCCGCCACTGACCCTGCTTTAGTCTTACGCTATACCGGCGTAGCGCCGTATATACTTTATAGGTAGGTTATAGGTTACTTATATGCAGCCAGATTTATGGATAGTAAGGCTATATACCCATTAAATCCGCTGCTAACCTATGCTTTAGCCTTACGCGTTATCTGCATAGCATATATATGGAATAGTATATAAGTTATTAGTACAGGTTACTGCCAGCGGGTTACTAGTAGGTCTTAAACCCTAATTAAGTAGACCTATTCTCTAACATAATAATCTGCTAAGCTGGCATAGAGTAACAGACTAGGTCTATAAAGGGTGCTTTCTAAATTAAGCTTTATTGTCGACGTACGCCATAGCTTCGCCTATAAGTTGCCGGCATAGCCAGGTTGCATTAGAGTGTAGCTTATATAGGATATTAATAAATCACGTTTCACCCCATATATATACCGCAGTTCTTACTATAAGCGTTAGCTTATTCTTTAATCCCTTAGGACGTCCTCTGCTCTGCTTTTATACAGGTTATATCTTAGTAGCGGCGCTTGCTTTTCGCCTGCGCTTTAGCTATAAGGCTAGGGTGTTCCGCTTACGGTACTTATCTAGCAGTTATTAACAATTCTTAAGTTCTGTCTCGTATTTCCATTTATTATACTTATTTAGCCATCCTAGCCATTTAATAAGGTACTATGGTTGTCTAGCACGATCCTAGTGGGCGACAATTACTTCTACTTCCCAGCTGCCTTCCTTAAGCTCTTTTACTGCCAGGGGTTAAAACCTGGGACGTAACTTATAAGGCTCTAGTAAGGAGACATAAAAGACCAGGTAGAGCCATACTATAGTAGGTAGGAGCTCTAGCTTATATGCTTACTACCCTACGCGCTTTAGGATTTAGAATGGTCCCATAAACTTGCCATTAAGCTTCTTATAGGGACGTTTTGTGTAGATGTTCTTGGAAGAAAGCAGGACTTATTTACTAACGGCGAAATGCTTGGCCAGATAGTAACAATTATAGTATTTTGCCTAAAGTTATTAGGCGTGTATTATTAATACTACTGCTGCCTTATGTGTAAGGCATAGGCGTTATAGGTGCGTCTCTATAAGTTTAATATTTATTAACTTAAATCCCTCCCCACCTTACTAGGCGTCTTAGATGCCGTCTAGGACTCTATCTAGGACATTTAGCAGCTGGCCGTAGGCGAGCTTAATAGGGGAACGCTTTATTATAGCATGGACCTTAGAGTTGTAGGTAAAGGCTACTTTATTAAGTAGGGAGGCCCAATCAGACTGTTCCCAGTTTATAAATATATGCAGGTATGCCTCAAGCTCCTAGTTTTAACGTTCCGTCTAACCATCTATCTGCGGGTAGAATGTAGTACTAAGCTTACATTAAACGCGTAGATGGTAGCACATGATGCTCTAGTATTCGCTTATAAATACGCTACCCCTATTAGAGATAATATTATCTAAAGGCCCTATTTGCGCAAAGACTTTAAATAAGAGTTCTGTAAGTTGCGTAGCATTAATTATCTTATATACTAGATAGTAGCGCACTAGCTTTATAAAACAGTCTATAAGGACAAGAACGGAGTTGTACTCTACGCTATTAGAAGTCTTAGACTTAGGGAGATCTATAATAAAGTTAAGTAAGTAATATCGCCAGGCTTAGGTAGGGACCTAGAGAGGCTGCAGTTCGCTATAGGGTTTATAATAGCGCGATTTATAGCGTTAGCAGGCATTGCAATTATCTAGGTATTCGCGGAGATCTTTAGTAAGGCCGTTCCAAGTGTACTTCCGCGTAATTACCTTGTAGGTACAGTTAAATCCATAGTAGCCACCTATAGAATTATTATAATTCCGCTTAAGGATCTCCTATTATAGTAGTATACAATTTAGCACCTAGACCTTGTTATTTTGCCTTAGGAGTCCTTAATTATTAAGGGTATAGTCCTTATTACCGGCAGGAACCTATCCCTAGGTTAACTAATCATATATAGAGTATATAAAGGTGTCCCTTTCTTATACTCCGCGAATAAAATTAACTAGTGACTTAGGGGGGTGTTCTATAAACGCCGTTTCGGCTAAGGTAGCTACTACTACCTTTTGCCGTGGCATAAGACTCTGCGCAAAGTTAGTACCAGCAAAGTAACGTATGATACGTAGGTGACTCGCCAGGTCGTCGCGGGGGACCGTCGCCTGGGCCAAGGGATCTTCCCTAGGATTAAACGCCATTAGGCCGGTCAAGGAGGTCTTAGAGAGAATAGCAGGACACCCTAGTCCGCCGGCGCCATATTCGCGAGGGTTGCTCGCATACTGCATATATGCTACTTACTAGTTTGGTATAGTAGCACCAGGGCCGCCTATAAGGCCCATAACCCGCAACTTTTGCTGTAATATAGGTAGCATAGCATTAAGAACTATCCTCTTGCTGCTATCTTTAAAGCCTTTAGCATAATCCGGGCGCCAGGATAATACATTAGCGGGATTTGCTTTGCCTGGCTTATATTTAATCTTAAAATTAAACTTAGCCAGTTCCTTAGTATACTAGGCCTGGCAAGTAGATAAGCTCTTTATGGTTATAAAGTACCTAAGATTATTATAATCGCAGAGCACGCGCGTTACATGTGCGGCATACTTAAGGTAGTAGCGCCACGTCTTAAAGTATTGTACTATAGCAAGTAGTTCCTTATCATGCGTATTATACCGCACTTCTAGGCCAGTAAGCTTCTAATTGTAATAAGCAATCAGGTGCTAGTAGAGTTAATCTCTCTACCTAAAAGGCTGTAGAAGTATACTACTATAGGCGTAATTAGAAGCGTTAGTAATTACCATTAGGGGTAGATTAGGATTAAAGTGGTAAAGTAGAGGAGCCTGTATAAACGTAGTGCGTAGCTTGTAAAACGCCTACTAAGCATTATTAGGCTAGGACCAGGGTTAATACCATTTAGTGGGCCCTTTCTTACGCTTCTGCTTCTTCTTCTCCCTATCTAACATTAGGTCGCGATGTGCCCATGCAAGATGTATATATAGGGGGTATGCGGTATCCAAATAGTTCCAGATAAATCGCCTATAGAAGTTAGCAAAGCCAAGAAAGACCTAGATGTCCCTATAGGACTTAGGCTCAGGCCATTCCTTAATAGCTTTTACGCGGGTAGGATCCATTACGATACCATTAGATGTGATAATAAAGCCCAGAAACTTAACGTTTTTAGTATAAAAGATGCATTTTAATAGTTTGGCGTATAGGCCCCAAGCGCAGAGCTGTTGCAGTACCTGCTTAACGTGCTTAATATACTTATCCTTGTTATTTAAGTAGATAAGAATATTATCTAGGTAAACTATATAGATGGTATCTACTAGGGTCCCTAGAGCTTTTTAAATATAGCTCTAGAAAGTTATAGGGGCGTTGGCAAGACTAAAGGGCATTACTAGGTACTTAAAGTGACCATAGCGTGTCTTAAATGCGGTCTTCTATTTATCTCCCTTTTTGATGCAAATCCTATAGTATATATTACAAAGATCTAGCTTTATAAATATCTTCGCATGGCTAAGCCTATTAAAGAGTTCGCCAACCAGCAGTAGGGGGTACTGGTTTTTAATTGTAATCTTATTTAGGCGTCTATAATTAACGCATAGCCGCATTGGACCTTCTACTTTTGGTATAAAGAGGATAGGCGCTCTAGTAGGCGACTTACTGGGCCTAATCTAGCCCTTCTTAAGAGCACTCTCTAGGTACTCCCGTAAGATCTACAACTCTTTCTATAAGAGGTTGTAGATAGGCATCTATAGTGGTGTCTTACCTTCTTCTAAGTTAATTATATAGTCGTACTTAGAGTTTTAAGGTAGTATACTTGCTAGCTTATTAAAGAAGATATTAATCTCCTCTTTGTATATATCTAGCAGGCCAGGGTCCACGGAGGTTAAGGCAACTATTATATAGTAGTGTGCTTCCAGGAGCTAGTAAAGAGAAGGGTACAGCCAATATGTGTTTTATAGGTATGCTTGCACTAAGAGTACATACAGCTCTACTGCAGTATACTCAATAGTTTTAGGGTTTCAATCACCTCCCCCCTAAGTTAAGGTAATCTATGCCAGCACTAGAGGGTCTCTATAGGTACTCGCTGCTAGTAATAACAGGTCCTCTATTATGTTTACAACCGGTATCTCTATGTCTAGAGGGTCTGTATAGGTACTTACTGCTAGTAATAATAGGTCCTCTATTGTATTCGCGACCGGGGTAAAGAGGGAATCTTCTAGCTATAGCAAATAAACTGTTTTACTAGCCTTAATGTCTGCTAGGAGCGCATTAAGGGTGACTATCTAGAGGCGTTTAGGGTCCGAAGTACCCTAAACAAATTGTCCAGATTAAAAGCTAATTAATAGATCTACTTCCGCGAGCCAATCCTATCTAAGAACTATATTATAACTATTAAATAAGCCACCCTAAAAGGTCTGGGGGCTAATAGTGCGAGGGGTACCCTAGGAGTTACTAGTAGTAACTGTCAGATTATAAGCATCCTAGATTGTTATCTGGTTGCTATTAAGGAAACGTGTAATAGGTTTATATAAACGTAGCGTATAGCTTATAGGCAGGTTAAGCCTACGGACAACGTCTTGGTTAATAAGGTTGATTTAGCACCTATTATTATATAAGCAATATAGGCGGACTTTACCCTGGGGCGTATTTATCGTAACGTATACTATAATGCGTTTCTTCTCTCCCTCTATATCAGGCCCTAGTTGCAGTTAAGAGAGATACGCTACTAGGGCTTCAGGTTTTCTAAAATGTTCTCCCCAGATATTTACTTAAAGCGTCGCCCTTTTTGGGTCCTGTTCCCTAAACCTAACTCTACGGAGCCTATACTGCGACCGCGCTTCATACGCAATAACTTACCGCTACCGCTTACGCGGTCTTCCGCGAGCTTTGTAGTATTAAGTAATTACTCTACATGGCGGATTTTATTAAAGAGGTCCTCAGCGGTTCTTACCCATTGGGCGAAGTTCTGGCGGAAGAGCTTTGCTTATAGGTAGGCTGGGAGATATAAGAACTAAAAGTCTACCTATTACTTAGGATTGACAAAAGGGGTATATAAGAAGAGGTCCTCTAAGCTACGCATACAGGCTAGGAAGACGTTAAACCTCTAGTTCTCTTTTATAATAGCTATATAGTACGTAGTAGCGTTATTAAAGTGTCTCACTATAGGGTTCCTAATCTGGTCTTAGACCATAGTCTTAAACTTATCCCATAGTAAAGGACCTTTGTCTTTAGTGCCTAGCCGGCAATAAACTAGTTAGGCGATTGTATTCTCTTTTATAAGACCTTTAATGGCCTAGCACGTGCGTTACTTACAGTTATAGTTAGCGTTATTAACCTTAAATTAGTTCTCAACTGCGGCGATCCAGCGGTTAAAATGCTGTTAAGTAGTACCGCTAATATTAGGTAGTGACTTCTTAACCAGGGTATTAAGATTTGTTTGGCATATATGTTTACTATATAACTTATGCTCTTTACTAGAGAGGCAACGGGAGGGCTTTATTAAATTAATAATGCTCCGTAAGTTAGCTATTTTCTTAGCCAGCTTATCTAGCTCCTTTATGTTGGCAGTATTTAGTAGGACACTAGTAATTTTGCTAGGCTCCTATTAAGCCCAGGTATATAAGTTAAACTAGTCTTTAGTATTTACAGGTGGCTAATCGTTTTAAGGTTCGGAAGGTGGCTTAGATTCTGCTAGTATATTTCTAGTGGTTTTGTCTGCACTAGATCCTAAGGCGTTTAGCGGTTGTATTATTAGCATATTACCGTTGGGTGCAGGCGTTGGTTTTCTTTTTGGAGGCATTATGGAAAAATTGAACCGGCTATCCTCCTAAGGGGATTGGTAAGGATTTAAAAATAAGGTAAGGATGTGAATAGGGAGCTTAATAATGGAATAATAGGGTATATTGTATATATAGACGAATCCTTAAGGGAAAAGGAGGAGTCTATGTGCGAGGTAGGAAGGGTTTTCCCTAGGCATGTGCCCTGCACGTGCCTCACAGGCAAGTCACCCCTGAGTTGCCTTAGGGTCGCCTGTACCTTGCGGCTATATAACTATCTACTTAGGTTTCACCTGATATCTTATATTTATATTCTATTAGCTTATTAATTTCTATTTCCTATTTATTAACTTCCAATTTATTTCTATTAAGTTCTATATTTAAAAATATAAAATATAGTTTTTTAAAACGGTTAGGGGCCAATAAGATCTATAATTAATTTATAATCTATTTATTTAAAGCATTTATAGGTAGGTCCTATAATTATTATATTAATATATTAGGCTTCTAGTTAAGTTTGCCTAGTTAGTATATAATCTTAAAGTTAAATTATAAGAGGGATTTGGCCTAATAAATTTAGTACTATATTAATTGCTTTATAGGAATTGCTGGCAGAAAGATCTAGAATATGGCTAGACAGGAGAGGAGCGCTTGCTGCACCCAGCCCAAGAGACTAAGCCATCCAGAAGAACCCTGAAAAACACCTAGAGGATCCCCCTAAGATGCATGCATTACAGGGGAGGCATATGTTAAACGACGGTGGTACGCAGTTGCGCGCGACTGCTAGAACCACACCTAACAATAGCTCCCCATAATAAGAAGGTTGGGCAAATACCATACTATAAAGTAAAAAGACCTCTATTAAGAAGGCATCTAACAAAATATAAAGCCTATTGGACGCGTCTAGTATCCAGAACTGTGGGGGAGTAACCATTAGCTATAACGAACTAATGCAGCTAGCAGAATAGCTCCGCCAGTCTAATAACCCTTAGGTGCCTCTCTAGTAATCCCTTAATTAAATTCTCTAACGGCTAAGTAAAATTAAAAATAAATAAACTCTCCCCCTATAAGCGAACCGCACCTAGGCCGCCGTAGCTGTGTTCCCATAGTATAGGGAACCTACCCCCTTAAGACAATAACTAGGTAGATAATTATAATTTGACCAAATATAGAAAAAGTAGAGGGGCTTAGGGGATAATTAGAAATAGAAGTACTTATAGAGATTCGCAAAGAGGTCTACAACGCTATTGCAGTCCGTTACCTTAGGAGCGGAGATATTAGAGTTACCCTAAAGGATCAATAGGTAAAGGAATAAGCCGTAAGAGTAGGTAACAGGCTAGGAGAACGTATTAGTATAAAAGTACTTTGTAAAGATTACCTAGTTAAAGTACTAGTGGTTCCTATAAGCCTTAGGATAGAAAAGGGCCGTTAGGTAGACAACATAGCAACTATATAGGAAATAGTAAAATAAACGGAACGCCTTATACTAGGACTTGTAATTACCTAGATCTAATAGCTCTAATAGGAAAATATAAACTAAGCATATAACAAAAATAATAAGAGGATATAAGGGTCGCCAGAGACTTGCTAGGGAGACGCTAGACGCACGCATGGCTCCCTTATTGTTAGCGTACTTATACTAGAAATGCAAAAACTCCTTATCTAAAAAGGGATAATTATAAATGGTCTTATATACAACACAAGGCTCTACAACTATAGACTACGGCTGGAATAATGCTATTAATGCGTATAATAGGGACACACCCAATCCACTTACGCAGTATAGGTGTGCTGCGGCCACTGTGCAGGCCCCTATAATATAAGACATTATACAAACCAAGACCAAAAAAAGTGCGTAAACTGCTACTAAAGCACACATAAAGCGTAGGAGAGAGTAGATTGCATTAAATACAGGAGACGGAGGGCAAGGGCTTAACAGCTGTGGGAATAACTATACGCTAGATTATATAAATGGAAATAACAGGCGATAGGCTAGGGGGACGCAGGTGCCTTCCTAGCGTTCCCTACTTTTAATATTAGAGGGCCAAGCCAGCCACCCCAAGCCTTAACAGGCCAGAAGCGATGCCGCGCGATATCGGCAGACCGATTAGGGACATAAGGGACACAGGGGATATAAGGGAGAGGACGCCCCGTAGGAAGACCCCTATGGACAGCTACGGCAAGCTCAAGGCCAGGATAATTAAGAATTAGACTTAACGCGGTAAATATAATATTCTTAGCCGGCCTATAAGGGGCTTATAGTTAACTAGTAAGCATAAGGGAAGAACCTAAAATAATAACAGATTTAGATATAGAAGGACTAGTAGGAACACAAGACATGGGAATAAAAAGCTCTATATAAAATAAGTAGCGGCTAGGGAGTAAATATAGGGGACGGAAGTTCTAAATATTTTAGAAAAAGTGGAAATAGAAGAAGCGAGGAATAAAGGAAAGTCAAAGGACCCCTACTAGGGGTCCGCCACCTAACCATTATATAGTATAACTGCGGCAATATAAACCACCGTCTTGCAAGACCCCTGCTAGACAGTCTAGACCTAGAGAAACACTATATCCTTACCATATAAAAGCTATACTACAATTCTTACACAAAATTAATATACTGCCCCTGAGGATTCCAGCTCCTATATAAACCAAAAGCAGCTATATGCGTATACTTTATAATCAGCAAGACTATTAGCCTAGCCTTATGGTTATAGTAGGTAGTTAACCCAGATATTATAGTTATAATAATCTAGATATATAGGGGACCAGTATAAATTATTAATGTTTATAACCTAAGGGTTAAAGGGGTACCGCAAATAGAGAATATTATATTGGTAATACGCCTGCTAGAAACCGAAGGCATAGAGTTTATCCTATTAGGAGATATAAACCTCTACTATCTGCGATAGGGGGGCATCTACGTTACTGCCGAACGCTAGGCAGAGTGCCTACTAAAGGCTATAGACATCTGGGGCCTTAAACTGGCCACCCCCCTAGGAGCAACTATATGGCAATAAGGCACCGCCAGAAGTATAATTAACCTTATATTTATGGACGATGGCCTATACTAGAGACTTAAAAGGTGCACCCCCAAAGAAGAATGGGCACTTACCTTAGACTATATCCCTATCTAGATATAGCTAGATCTAGATATTAAGGCGCACCTAAATGGTAAAAGATATGTAATAAGGAAGCTTAAGATCAACAGCTTCCTTAATATAGTTAAGCAACAACTTTAAGACTTAGAAGAAATTTACCCAGTACTAAATAAGCGAGGCTTACTAGCTACCCCTAAGGAAATTAACTGAAGACTAGAAAGGATCTAGGCAGCGATTAAAAATAGGTTAGAAGAGCACTGCCTAGCCTTATAACTGGGCCCCTATGCGTAATATACATGGTCCGCATAATGCGCGGCCCTTATAGCCAGCCAACGATGAGTAAGAAGGAAATATACAAGTAGCTATAACCCTAAAGATAAGAGACGATACAAAGACACAAGAAACCAGTTAAAGAATACCCTAAAGAAAGAAGCAGGGAATAACTAGAGATGGTTTATAAACGAGCATACTTCTAACCTAAGCCTCCACCATAATAGGGGTTTTTGGGCTATGGCAAAATAGGTAAAGAATAAGGCAGGACGCCTAGCAGAAGATCTATACCTACCGCCCCTACAAAGGGTAGGGGAATTATAGGCCACTAACAACAACAATAAGAAGGTAAAGATCCTTATAGAAAGGCTCTTCCCCTAACCGGCCCTAGCAGACCTTAGTGACATTATAGGTGAAATACCAGTAACTTACCTATGGGTTAACAGCGACATAATAATAGAAGAAATGGCCAGAACTATTAGCCGCCTTTTAAATAATACAGCACTAGGACCTAATGGGATTTCAAATGAAGCCTTAAAGACCTGTGGACCACTTATAGCACCCTGGCTTGCAGACGTGGCCAGAGTATACTTTATAATAGGCTACTACCCGCGACTTAGAAGATCTATAACGACGGTAGTCTTACAAAAAGAAGGTAAAGCAGACTATTTAATCCCAGGAAGCTACCGCCCTATTGCCCTAGAAAACACCCTTAGCAAGATCCTAGAGAGGGTTATAGTGGACCACATAGCAGACACGGTAGAGGAACACGCTCTACTGCTATAAAGCTAGATAGGGACAAGAAAGAACCGCTTAACGCTATTAGCACTTATACTACTTACTACTACCATTAAAACCGCATAGGCTATGCGAAGGGACTTTATAGTATTAATGCTTAGCTTAGATATTAGCAGCGCCTATAATAATATACCCTATAAGCGTCTCCTGTATATCCTTAGAGCAAAGGCTTCCTAGAATGGATTATACAATTTATTTAAGGGTTTATAGGCCAGAAAGAAACATTATTAGTCTTTCGCAGATACCAAAGCCCCCCTATCGCAGTTATAATAGGAATACTATAAGGATTACCCCTTTCGCCTATACTCTTCCTTTTCTTTATAAGCAACCTGCTCGAAACCTTTAAGAAAGGGGCGACCTAGGGGATAGGCTTTATTGACAACACAAACCTAATTATATATGGGCTAACAGCCGCAGAGAATTATAGGATATAAGAGAAAGCTTATAACACCTATATAGAATGGGCAAGACAATATGGAGTCCAGTTCTTACTAGAGAAATACTAGCTAATCCATTTTATAAGAAAATGCAACTAATCTATAGACCTTTAGCATACAATCCATATCTAAGGCTTTGGGGGTTAACCAGTTTAAGGCTTAAGGGTATTAGGAGTATGGGTAGACAGCAAGCTCTGGTGGAGCGCATATGCGGCATAAGCGGCCTATAAGGGCTAAGTATAGTACACCGCTATATCTAGGATCGTTAACTCTATATGGGGTCCATACTTCCAGAAGTTACGCCTACTGTATACAGCAGTTGTCTAGCTAACTATAATGTACGGATCTAGCATCTGGGCCATGGGAGAAACTAAGAAAGGCCTCCCTAAATTACCCCTTAAACTACTCTAAAAGGTCCAAACAGCCTGTCTCTGGAGTATAATAGGCGGGTATAAGTAAATGGCTATAGCACTACTTAAAAAGGAAGCTGGCATTTCTCCCCTATATCTATATATTGAAGCCGCTGTAATATAAAGGGTGCAAAAGGAACGTAACTTTAATGTTATAAAGTATATTAAGACACGCTTAAGCAAACTATAGGGGGACCCTAGGGTGCCCCATAGGAGAATAAACTAATAACCCCAAAGTAGGGAGGATATATTAGAAAAACAGGTAGAGAAAGCAGAAGAAGAATGGTGTGGTGCTAGGGCCTAGGCCTAGATAGAAAAGGAAGGGAGACGTGTAAGAGGCTAGTAAAGACAATAGTAAAGAAGAGAAAGGAGCTAAAGTAGAGTATAAAAGAATACTAGGAAACTATCTACTGTAATACAATACTGACTAGACTAGCGCTAGAGAGATATATGGGAGATAAAGGTCTAGAAGCTGACTCAGGCAAGAGGAACCTAAGCTATAGTATAGTTAACGCTATAGGGGACAAACACCTAAGGGCTCCAAGAAGGCCTAATAAAGGCAGAAAATATAATAGCAATACTATTAAGGACAGGAATAATAGGACTAAAAGATTGGCTCTACTAGATAGGTGTTCTAGTAGGTAGCCTAAGATGCTAATATGGCTGGCCAAGACAGACACCAAAATACGTAATACTGTTATGCCCTTTACACACCAGCTAAGAAGCAATGCTTTTAGCAACTGGCATAGAGAACTATAATATACTACTCTTAATATAAAAGGGCCTAAAGGCGGCCACCCGGTGGCTTATTAGTTAAAGTGTGCTAGACTAGTTCCGGATTGCAAAGGAAATAGAAATAGAAGGTAAAGGGGTGAGTAATAGGCGCCCCCTAATAGCTCTATAGTGGTAGAGAAAAGTGCGTGATACTAGCGCGTCCGTAGGCTTGTTACGGCAGTAGTGGTTCCCAAGGAGGTTAAAAAGTAAGGTAGAAAAGCACCATAGGCGACTTGCAGGTAACCTATAAGCGAGTCCCTAAAGGCAGGGAGATAGATTACGGGGTTTTCTTAAACAGAGCTTTCTCCCCATATGTATATAAGGAGTAGTCCGCGTGGGCCCAATAGGGATCCGAATTGGACGTTAAGCAATGAATAATAATAATTGCTTTATAGTTATAAAGTACTATAAGTTCTTATAGTCTGTTAATATATATATTAAAAATAATAATCCTTTAAGCTTAGGACGCTATTATTTAAAGTATTTAATAATTATAAGTAGTTCCTTATTATATATCTTATAGTTTAATTTAGTAGGAGTAAGTTTTTAGAAGAGAAAGGCTACTAGATATAGCTTACTATTCTTATTATATTATAACAACACTCTACCTAGCGTATAATTAGACAAGTCTATTTTAATAATATATTTAAGGTTAAAATTAAAGTAGGTAAGAATTAGAGCAGTTATAAAGTAATATTTTAAGTTATTAAAAGCTTATTTGCATCTAGCGGTTTATTTAAATTTAAAATTTTCTTTATTATGTTTATTAATAGCTAGGCAATTTTTAAGAAGTAGTTAATAAATTAATAATAGAAGTTTATAAATCCTAAAAATCCTTAAATATCTTATATATTACTAGGGCTTCCCTAGTTTATAATTATAGTAACTTTTTTAAGGTCTATTTTAATTCTATTATAGGATATAATTAAGCCTAAATATATAACCTTGGATATATAGAACTTGTATTTCTTAATATTGTATTATAAACCTATATTTTATAGGCGTTTAAGGACCATTCTAATATATTTCTAATATTTAGAGAGTAAGGATAAGTAGATTAAGATATTATTAATATATACGGTAATAAATACATTAAGGAATTTGCGAAGTATATTATTAATATATTACTAAAATATACTAGGACTATTCTTTATATTAAATAGCATTACTAGGTATTTAAAGAGTCCCTATTATATATAAAAAGCTATATATTTTTTACCTCCTTTATATATACAGATTTTATTAAAGGTAGTAACTATATTAAGCTTTATAAAGTACTGTGCCTTTACTAAATAGTTAAGCGTCTCTTAAATTAGGGGAATTAGATATTAGTTTTAAATTATATTTATATTTAAAGCTTAATAATTAATATAGAATCTTAAGCCTCCTTTTAGCTTTTTAATAAATAGTATAGGTAAGGTAAATAGAGATTAACTAGGGCGAATAAATCTTTTTTCTAGATACTTGTTAAGGTATTATTATATTATAAGCAGTTCTTCTTATAATATACCATATAGCGGACTAAATTTTAGTATTATACTAGGCTTAAGTTCTATCTTAAAATTATACTTATCTTAGTATGGGGCTAGTTAGTTTATAAATTGTTTTTTAAACTTATTAATTAGATTATAGTACTCTTTAGGTATAAGAGGTTAAGAATTAGTATATTATTTTAGTTTTAGTGCTTTCTTAATATCTTCTATAGTTATAGTAAAGATTATATAATTTTATAATTTTATTAATAAGATAAAAGGTACGGCCTATATTATATAAATTTTAAGAAGTTTTAGCATAACATCTTTACATTCTTTATTATAATTAGCAGTTATAGATTTATTATTTTAGTTTAAGGCTTATAGCAAGGGTAATTTATATTATATTAAATTTAAATAACGTATTTCACGGGTGAGCTGGTCAAACAGGTGAGCTGATCACTTCAAAAACACACCAAAAAATGGAAAAATCACACTTTAATATCTTAACAACCACTTAATAATAAATTTTAATAATTTAAA
>Ga0307507_10001917_pt1 | contig 45219 bp, 9 predicted proteins | sample 7_EM_MG_FD_207223 | JGI IMG/M metagenome (GOLD analysis project Ga0307507, IMG submission 207223) | Populus trichocarpa ectomycorrhiza microbial communities from riparian zone in the Pacific Northwest, United States - 7_EM | ecosystem: Host-associated > Plants > Roots > Unclassified | place... | reverse complement strand
CTAAAATAATATTATTTATTTTGCTAGCCTTATAAATAGCTTTAAAGTAGCTTTTATTTATTTAAAATATGTTATTAGTATAAAAGAGGTAAATATAATTATGGTTGCCAAATACGCAGATTACTGGTAGGTTACGCGCAGGCTGCGTGTTAAAAAAACACGACATAGGCTAGTCGGTCGAGTTGCCAAATGACCTCAACTGCGCGCCAATTGCGTCAACCACCAACCATTGAGGCCATTGAAAGGGTACCATATTTTGCCAATGTAATCTTGTAAATTTCCCACTAACTCTTCCCAATTCTATACTAGTAGAAAGTTACATGGGAAGCTTTTTATTAAAGGTAAGAGTCCTTAATACTTAATATATCTACTCTCTGTTTATACGCCCTACTAAAGAGTAACTGCAATCTTAATAATAGTAAAATTATCCTTACATGTTCTAATGATAGTTAGCTTTAAAGCCCCTTATAGAAGACAGACAAGGTCGCCCTATTAGATAGATTTTGCTAAGGCCTAAAGAGTCTATTAAGTACCCTATTTCTTCTTGTACTCTAATAACCTAGGTTTATTTTTGAAAATAATAGCTACGTGCTATCTACTATACTAAGCACTATTACTTTCTACTGAGGATACCTGGCCGAGAATATAGCCCTTACTTTTGATTACTGCGATCTCCTTTTTATCCCAACTTTCTATATAAACCTCTTTATAAAGAAGGAATTTAATAAGCTGCTATAAGAGTTTCTTCTATAGGACGTTGTAGTTAGGCAATAAACTAGCTGCGCTAGGATTATTAGAGCTTATGCTAAATAAGGTATACACTTTGTCGTAGCGCTTAGTAGCCTCGCGGGTATGGTATATATCTATTAGCTTACCCAGAGAGACTCCGCCTAACGAACTTATTGTATATTTTGGCCGGAAGATTGCTCCTCTTATTATATAAGTTACTAAACGGATTAGACCCTATAAGCCTAGATAAGCTCTATAGGAAAGCTTTAATTTATTAAAGCCTAAGTAAAAGGCGTACCCGTTTATCTCTGTAGGGCTATATATAATCAGAATATGTCGAGCCGCGGCGACTTCCTAAAGTACCTAGATTAACCTTTTAATAACCTCTATGGATATTATTAAGTATCTACTCTTTTACCTAGATGCGCCAAAACTATAGTTGTTTAAGTAGTTTAAGAATTGCTTTCTAACTCTTTTTGTTGTTCAATGGGTTTATAAATTCACCTTCTGCAGTAACACGTATGTCTTTAAGCGCTTAGTTGCTATTGTCTGCCGCCTTTCTAAGCTAAACAATTATACGACTTGCTTAGCTATAGATCTTCGCCATAGACTAAACCTAGTGTCCTTTCTCTTTCTTATTTTCTTAGTTGATGCAAACAGTATCTACCTATATAATTCGTTCAAAATAGCGATCTCGAAGACGGGATAGCGCCACGTAAAGGTTTACCGTGATGGGCAAGTTATGCTCGTCTATTAAGATGGGCAAAGTTTCTTTTGGATCGCCCTATATGTAGGATAAAGCCTTGTATAAATAAGTCCCTCCGCCCGATTCCTGTAGAGAGTAGTTAATAAGCTAGCATTATATAGGGGCAGTCTTGTCTTTGGGTGGTATTAGGCGAAGCAAGCAAATACTATTAGGCCCTGGTAAAAGCGAAGAATAAAGGTACGGGGATATAGTATAAAAATTATATATAGAAATTTGATCTTGCGTGAGTTGGATAGTTCTAATAAGCCTAGCGTGTTGTTTGCGATCAAAGTGCCTAGACTACCGGCACAGCTACCCCTACTAAGTTATATAGGTAAAATTAAGCCTGTATTACGCAGCGTAAAAGGTTTTTGTACGCTACTAATACTAGTAGGGAGGGTAGCCGACCCGTACTGGCTAGACCCTTGTCAAGGTGGCGTTTCCTAGATATTAGCGGTTAAAGCTCTAGCACAATCATTATGTAGGGTGTTATCTATTTAACTAAAGCCTCTTTCCTTAGCTAAAGAAAGGTAACTGCTATAGAGTTGGCCGCCATGATTATAGGAGGTGGGTTTGTCTGGGATTTTAAATATATAACCTAGAGCGTTATTAATGATGGTTATTAATAAAGCTGTTGCCCTATAAGGCTGAATCTGTCTTTTGTTGCTTAAATGGTTAATAAGCTGAGACCTATGCGTTAGTTTTTATAGGTGACTTTGTTCTATTACCTTCCGCTTATATACGCAAGCGTAGTATCCGCCCTTAAACCATAATCCCCTTACTTGCAATAAACTAACTTAAGGTATGCCGATTAATACTATTAGTACTAAGATAGAAAATGTATACCTTCTTAACCTCCCCTTTGCGTTTAATTTTTATAACTAATGTAGCTATTATAGGAACTTATAATCCTTTAATATAATGTCTGCTTTAAGCTTAACTAGCTCTTAGATATAAATCTAAAGTATTCCTAGCTAATCTGTAATTAGGCGCTTATGCTTTCCATAACTATTAATTCTATAGCTATATGCCATGTTGCTATTAGAGACTTATTTAAAGAAGATTTATAGAATTGTAATAGTGATTTTATTAATTCTAGTAAGCTCCTTTTGGCTTCTAGCTTGTCCCCTTTACCTATAGGTAAGCTAGCTAAATAGATTAAGGTAAGCGCTGCTAATTAGTTTTCCTCTTATAATGGTAATTCAATGCTATCTTAAGGCGTTAACACGACCCCCTAAAAGCTCGTTAGACAATTCTAATAAGCTCTAGCTCCTTACTCGCTTGTTCTTCGCGGTTGCTAGCTAGGATGCTTTTATATAGCTATGGAATTCCTGTCTTACTATTTAGGAGAGTATAAGTATAGTTATTCTTTCTTCTAGTAATATAGTATCCGCAAATATGGTGTCTCTAGATTAATTAGATGTCTTACTTACTATAGCTTTTATTTTAAAGCGATTCTACCTAATTAGATTGGTGAAAGCTAGTATATAGCTAGAACAGAATTACCGGCTTTAAACGGTCCGGTAGACTAGACGTTAGCAGAATAAAAAGCAAATATTGGAACTAGGTTATTGCGGCTAGGCTGCTTCCCGCGCTCTAGATAATATACTATCTTAGGCGTATCCTAAGCTTATAAGGTATATAGTTAAGTATAATAAATAACTAACTACCCTAAAAAATAGACTTAGTTAGGGACGCAACTGGCATATACTAGTAGCTTAATTTAGCACTGGTATCCCTAAAGCGGAGGAAACACGGCTCCTCTAAGAGTTAGCTTTGTCTATAAAAATATAATTTCTCTAACTATTTCCCCTTAAAATGCTGTTATTCCTATTTTTAAATACCTATAAGGTTAACTTTTAGCTCCAGTTCTTTAAAGTAATTAACTACGAAATCCCTACTATTATAAAGGAGATATTGGAAAGCTTTCTTAGAGACCAATTTATGTATATAATTAACTGTAGCGTTGACTACTATAGACCGCATAGCACGGTCCTGTTTATATATAGATGTATAGACCTCCTAAATACATTTAGGGAATAAATTGCTTATATAAAGGCTCTTTAATTTCTGCTTAAGCTTCTTTAAGGCAAGCGCCTTAAGATTCTTTAAAAAGAATATGTCGGCTAATGTATATACTTATAGATCTTTGCATAATTTAGGGTCGTCTGTACGCTGTTAGTCCATAATATAGGTAAAATAATAGTAGTTCTTGCCTTTAAAGTCTTTATTTAGTCGGTTATTAGAGTAATTACCTATATATAAGTACTTGAAAACCCTCTAGTGGGTAATACTACTCCCTTTTTGAAATTCTATTTTCCCTATGCTACCTTTAGCGAAAGTTGCTTAGAGCGCTTTTGTAAAGTATAGACTTTATAGGCATAAAATAAGTTAATAAGCATAGAGCGTAATACCGTGGATTTGGATGGTAGTATTAAAGTACTTCTCTTTATTAAACATACTAGATATGGAATTAGTTAACGTTGCTAAGTCTATAAATATATATACCTTGCTATACCGCTTAGAAACTTATTAGAACGATTCCCCATTTTCTCTATCTTGGCAGCCTACCTCGCTAGTAAAGTTCCTTATAGGAGAGACGGAGTATAGGAGCCTAAGATAGCCAAGTTAAGTACCTAGTTCTATTTTGTATTAACTATAGATGCTAGTGCTCCTGTTTAGCTTGCTCTACCTTGCGTTAGTGTTTAGCCTTGTCCCCTTTTAATTATACTCGCTGGTAATTAAGCTTGGCCTTAGTATTAACTAATCTATCTTTAAATAGTAGACTTGGAGGTAAAGTAGTGCAGATCTTAATTACGGTTGTCTAATATGTCTTTTAGTATGGATATTCTTAAAAGATGCGGTGACTAGGGAAGCTTAGGTTAAAGCTTTTATGTCTATTAAGGGAGGCGTTAAAGGCGTAATAAAGCTTAAAGTTGGCGTAACGTGTTCTTTTAGAAGAGTCTATAATATAGATATAGCCGTATATTAGGCCGCATTGGGAAGTTAAGTGGTAATTATTGTAAGAACTCGCGAGAACTAGCTAAGCTTCGGGTTTAGTTTAGTAATTTAGCGCTAGCTAGTTAACTTAGTAACCGCGTTATACTAGACCGCCAAGTATAGGTATTAGTAGGGACTACGGCCAGTGGCAATACCTTACTGCTATAACGCCACAACTATAACAGTCCTAAGGCTAACTAGAGTTGCCTATTTTCTCTACTTTCTCTATCCTTTATCCTTAAAGTAGATCCTTATAAGGGTGTGGCCGGAGTAGGTCGGCCGCCCTCTCTATCTATGGTGGCGATATTTAATGCCAATTACTTTTAATATTGTTAGATATATAAAATCTAACACGCTAGTTTAGGGTAAAATAGCTTCTTACCCACTTGCTATCTTTATTCTAGGAAAATAGTACACAAACTTATAAGGTGTTACTTTTTAAGGATAATAAGAAAAAGCGGATTGGGTGGTTAAGTACCACCATATTTAACTAACGCCACTAGCTATAGTCCCTCTAATGGTATTAGTCGCGGCCAAATAGTATAGGGTATAGTTATGTGATAAACTAGAGAAAAGTATGGAATCTGCTAAAATCACAGTATGCACTATTTCTGTGTATTGTCTTTTAACTAAATTATCTAAATCACTTTGGTGTCTATTTCTTAAACTTAAGATAATAACTGCTAATTACTGTTTATGATTAAAACGTAAGTAAAGTCGTTTAGTGTACCTAAAAGCGAAGGGAATGGAACCTATTGCCCGTTCTAGACTAATATAATAGAAGATATAGGCGGACCTAATGGTGCTGAACTTGGGAGCCATCCTAACGGCTTGCTAATTCCTTAAAAAGGTGACTTAATCGCAGTTCTCTAACGGAAGTTAACCGTACTAGTGGAGGTTGTTTATCGTGGATAAAGCGTTGCTTTTGTAACAAACTACGCGGCGTCTATAATTTAGGAAAGAGATGCTACGAAAAAAGCTATTACTGAAATGCCACTATAAGAGTTAGAAGCGTGGAGGCTCTATATTTAGGGTAAATATCTATTACTAAAGATTAACTAGGACGCTAGTTGAGATCTAGCGCTAACTTTAATAAAGCCTCTTTAAATAGCCTGGCGTTATGCGGAAGCACTTAATCGCCTTTATAAGACTAAGAAAGCGGATCTAGGCTACTTAGTATGGTTTATAAAAAACGAATTGGTCCATCTTCCTCTTATTAAGGCTATAGTACGAGTAATTAGAGCTAAGAGAAACTTCCTGGGCGGGTAGTGCGTACTAAATGCGATCTAGATTGCTGACTTATAGTTAATTAATAAGATCTTGTTTATATCTAGCTAAATTTTAGGGGAATTAGGACGCAACTTAATATTAGCAGCGATTTTATCCGCCTAGCGAGTTTTAGGCTCTCAGCGCAATATACTCTAAGATATTCTTAGGGGTAATGGAAGGAAACGAAAAGGAGCGCCTGGTGAGGAGGGTCTTAGAGTTAAGAAACGGATGAGTATAAGCTAAGGAATCACTTTTCGATACCTTAGCTCCTCTATTAGCGCAATAAGCAACTGCTGAAGAATAAGGTTGTCCTTGCCGTTGTTGCAGTTTGCCTCTTTATATTCTTAGCCATCGCCATCCCCTCTTTTACTATTGCTTTCCTCCCCTATCTTATCCCTATTTACCTAATTCCCTTCCTTATCTTAATCCTCCCTAATGCTCCTTTCCCTAGGGCTGTGTGCCTAAGCCGCCTGTGCCTTGTATATTAAGCATTTGTAGACATTGTAATCTCCTAATACTAGGTGCTCTGGCTTTTAGGTAATTGGTTTAGCTGGTCGCCCTTTAGGCTTTAGGGTGAGCTATAGCCTCTTTTAATACTAGCTACTTATTCCTTCTTAAATTAGATTTATTAGATGTGTCCATAAAGCTACCTATGTTAAATATTTAAGGTGTCTACTAAAATAAGGCGGTAGGTGGAGGGCTGGACTAGGGAGGCGTTAATAGTTTGGTAATAGTGGAGAGAGTTATTAACTCTATAATAATTTTATATACCTTATTCGCACGTCCTAAATCAAAATCACTGGCGTTAATTGCTAAGTTTAGAGAGAGGTTTTTTTTTCTATAGCTGTTGGATGGCAGTAACGGAAATCCATGGAGATAAGGAGTTATAGGTCCCAAGAGGATTTGAGTATGGATTTAGGAGTTTAGTAAAGATAGGAAGACCTTAAAGGGCGTTAGATCTTGTTAGACACCCTAGTATTAGAATAGGCACTTTAGCACCAATTCCCGCTTTTAATTTAATCTCCCTAGTAACCCTATTAGCAACTGAAATTTAGTGGTGTATCCTTAGCTAAAGGCAGCATGCTTGGCTAAAACCTTGCTAAATTATAACTAGGTAAGTATAGCCGACTCCTAGGTTCCCGTGCTTAAGGAATTATATAGGTCTCTAGTTTAGGCCCCTACTTAGGATTGTTTCTAGCGCATTTTATAAGATATAACTTATTTCTGGATATATACTACTAGGCGGCAATGGAGGATGGTAAAAGTACCGTGGACCTTAAGAGGCTGTGTGGGTCTCCGAACGTAATAGAAATCACTCCATTGTATATAACTGTAGTAATTCCTTAATCTACGATCCCTCTCCAAGCTTCCCTCTTTAATTAGTTACCTATATTAAAAGAAGGGATGGACCTAAATTACTCCCTACTTTCTTAAATATTAAGACGCAGTCAAAACTAGGACCAGAAAGAAAACCAACGAAATATGTTATCTAAAAGTGTTCCGCTTAGCTTAGCGTAGCTTATAGACAGCAAGAAATATAGCGACTTAAAACTTGTATGCTAGGAGCTGGAGTTTAAAGTCTATAAAGCGATTATATGTACCTAATCTCCTATACTTGCAGCTGCCTATAATGGAGGCTTTTAGGTAAAAGCTAACTGAATATCTAGTGGAATTAACCCTAACTAATAGGTAGGAGGCGGCGACTAATATTATAAATATTAACGAGTTCAATTCCGGCACTGTTAAGAGAATGATCTAATTTATATATAAGAAGGACTATAACAATAGCAGGGAAGAGTAAGGATCTAATATTGTACGTATGGAAACGCTTAACTAAGGTAAAGGATATGTTTGCGCGCTAATCCAGTTTATCTGTACTTAAACTTTAATCTATAAAATTAGAGGTAGCGCAACTTGATAACGCTGATGCCTTATCGCTATCTAAACTAGATAATAGTGGTAGCGATAATGAAGATATAACGACACGGCCAATAACAGCTAATATCACACTTCGCCACGTCTATGTTAATGCAATTGCCGATTATTATGATATACCATAGCTGAAAGAGCTTGCGAATATAAAATTCTAATATATTCTAGGAACTAGCTGGTTTGTAGACGGGTTTCCTAATATTATTAAGGAAGTCTTTAGCCTAATAGGCGACTTAGTATTATATAATATAATTATCTTAATAGCGGCCGAGTATATTAAAGAGCTTATTAAACTTAAGGACTTTGCAGAGCTAGATATTATGAGCGATTTCGCTATTAGCATTATATAGATGGCGATTACCGCATCTAAGGATATGGAGGAAAAATCCACGTAGAAACTTCAAGCTGTTTAATCTTAGTTATAACAGATAGAATTACTACTTTAATCCACTAAGGCGAGTTATGCCGCGGCTAAGCGTAAAAGTAAAGATATTAATAACTGTCTTAATACCCTATGTAAGACTAGTGCCTATTGCAATTACAATACCGAGTTTATATGTTATATTAAGGGTAGCAGTTATCTGTTCAACCCTAATCCAAATTATATACTTCGTTGCTTAAAGTGCTGGTATAAGTATAAGTAAAGATGCATGGCTTAGGAAATCAGCTTAGGCAGGAAGTTGTTATATAATACTTCTCTTCCTTTTTCCGTTTGGGTTGATTTAAGAAATTCGAATATATATCTTGTCTATAGTCGATCTATATAAGCCCTAGTGAATATAAGATTAATTAGCTACCTAATATATTACTTAGGAACTTAACTAATATATAGCCCACCCCTTAAATAACTAGAGCTCTACCTAAATATATTAAGACGTCCCTAAATTCGGTCTGTAATTCTTTGGTTGTAGTATAGTGGCTAGCGAAACGGGTTCCTAGTGCCCCACCTTAGTTATTTAGTTAAACGTTAATCGGCAATGCACGTATTCAAACTATTAATACCGAGTTTTTGTATACCTGTGCATACCGGCCTTGTATAACTTAGCTATATGTGGCTGGAATACTTGCCTTTAGTGATCTATTATTAGCGGGCTAAGAATGCCACTGGCGTCCTAGATAGCCTTAAGGCATCCCTTATATATAGTACCGCTTGACCTTCCCTAGACTAAACCTTAAGTCCCTTATAGCAAGATGCTAAGGCTATTAGACGCGTTTTAGTCGAGGAGCAAAAAGGTAAATAGATAGGTCCATTATTTCCTCTGTATAACTCTAGTAGAACCGTAAAGAACCCTCTATATCCTTATTATATGTTGTAGAATAGTCTTTGAACTATTTTCGGGCCATACTAAAACATTCTTTAAAATTCTGGGTTATGAAATCCAGGTTAAGCCTCTAGCAACCAAGACAAGCCATAACTTAACGTTTAATTGCGGTTAACAAGGGTGTGGCCGGAGCGGGTCAGCCGCCCTCCCTACTAGCGCGGGCGAGGTGTTAGAGGCCCTTAAGTTAGAACCGCACGTGACTTAATTAGACCCTTGGCGAGGAATTCACCTCTTGCAAACTCCTAAGCCAATTAGCGACCGGCGCCGCAGCCCCCATATACGCCACAGGCGTTAGCGCTTGCGCTAGCTTTAGCAGCCAATTATAGAGCGCCGAGGTAGATTACTCTCCAAGGGTCTAAGGGATTATGGGCGCCTTTTATAAGGGCTATATAGCCTCGCTAGTAGATGACAGTTCGATCGCCTTTAATATTGTATATCGCCCCCTAATACAGCGCTGCTTAGCTCGCTAATACCTTTATTTAAAAGCTTATCTCTTACTTTATATATTATATCCGTAATAGAGCCCGACCGTGCCCCTAATAGGCGTCTATCTAAGTAGAACACTTAAAGTCCTCTATCTAGCTATTTTAGCCTATCTAGTCTTTCTAGCCCGCCAGAACACTTTATTAATATATCTAAGAATTCCTCTAATAGCGATAACTAAATGGATAATAACAGCCGACCTAATACTAGCGAGTCCAAGCCTCCCTTATTAAACCAAAGTATAAGATAGCGGAGGCGCGCGAAGAAGTTATAAGCCGTAGTTAATACCCTAAAACGAGAGGGTTAGAGCTTCGCATTATTTCTATCTACCTAGGTTAGAGTAGACGATGTAGATAATAGGGGGGTTATAATTAGGCACCGTTGGTACGGTCGCGTTAAAAGACGACGGCAAGCATTATTGGATGCAGTTGTGAAAAATCCGCAACTTAGCTATATTTGAGGGGCAGTTATGCTAGTAGGGTCTTTTACTACAGAGCTAGACCGCCTTATTTAGGAGCTATACTTTAATACATTTAACAGGACGTCAAATATAGAGGACCTAGACTTTAAAGTCGCCTTCTAACTATGCGAGACACTACCCTGATATAGCATGCAACTTTACTATAGCTGCTTAGTAGCCAGCGCGCCCATTAACCCTAACGGTCGGTGCCCTTCTTCTCCTTTGGTTTAGACCCATATCTTGGTATCTACCTAGCCTAGCCTAGGAGCTTATATAAGCTTATCTGATTAGCCTAGAAGTTTGCAGAAGTTTGTAGAAGCTCTTCTAATTAGCCTAGGAGTCGCTGTGTCAATAAGGCTGGTTGGGCAGGACTAGGTTTAAAAACGCGTCTTTGGACTTTGAGGCTGTACTTCGCCGCCTAATACGTTGATTAGCTAGTTAAATTTACTGGAATATACTAATAGAGGATGTTATAATTTAATTGCATCGCGAACTATAGCTGTAGCTGCTAGATTAACCCCGTTATAGTTGCTTAAAGTTAATACGCGTTAAGGATCGGGCCTGGTTTACAGCAAACGCGTACTAATAATCTCTTAGACGCTTTGCAGAGGAATTTGGAGATTATAGGAGGGCTAGCAGGTAACGCGACGTTTTATTGGCTTAGGAGTTCGTAGGAGTTAGTGCGCTATTAATTGGCTTAGGAGTTCGCATAAGTTGGCAGAGTGGGGCTATAGCAATATAGTAGGGCCGTATAACGCTATAAATTCCTCGGAGAAGCGGCTGAGGCACTTAAGATAAGCATAGCCCTACTAAATCTACGCGTAGCTAGAACCTTCTACTCTTAACCTTATATTACTATTACCTATCTACACTTTCTTGTTAGAATAGAGTCTACTATATATAGTATCTGAACTTAAATATAGTATAGTAAGTTGTGCTTGGTAATCTAGAACTAGTATAGGGTTAGATTAAGAGATTGTTAGAGGTTAAGTGCTTATTTAAAGTCCTTACGCATTCTAACTGCGACCTAGGTTTAGCTCTATAGAGTTATTAAAATAAGCTTAGTGTCACGGGGCGCGGAACAGTGGCAGCTGAACGTATGTATTCGAGGAGTCTACAAGACGTTGCGCGATCGATCGTAAGGGTCGAGGGCGTAAGGAGGTAACATACCTACGCGTAGCTGACGTAAGCTGTACGCGAGGTGTACGCGAGAGCACGGGGCTCTCCTATAGAGGCCCCTACGGTGGGGTTCCGTGACACTACCCCTCCTCCTATAGAGGCGGAGCTCCGGCGACGCTGTGGTTGCTATATACATATAGTAAGGTATAGAGAAGAAAAGGAAATATCGCTAAAGGCTTGCAATAATGTTATGTAATAAGACTTGGCACCTAAGAATTTAACCAATTAGATAACTTTAACTGCTAGTTAAAGTTCCTGGACATCTTAACGATTTTCCAGTCACGTGATCACACTTTGCCATTACGTAATAGCAATCTGCGGCAATCTGATGGCAATCTAACGGCAATTTGCCCTTATGTAGTAATGTACAGTTTAACTCTATAAGGGCTCCTATAGAGGATTAGGTATAAAATCTCTGCTTAGGCCTAGTTTCTGTGGGTTCGCGTAGTGAAAATTACTAATTAAATCCTTTGCATTTTTAAAGTCTTCCCATGGTTGCCATTCTGGCTGGTCTATGTTGAATCCTATATAGATAGCTCTATAGTAGAGCCGCCGTCCCCTACCTTTGCCACGGTATTTAGAGTTAATAATTTGTTTAATAGTCCACTTCTTATAGTTCTTGTCTTCGTTCTTATCTTAGATTAGTACTGGTAGAGGTTTAGGCTATATTTATCCTAGTAAGGGATTAGGCTGGTAAAGGTGTAGTAGCTATAGGTGAAATACAGGCTATATCCCACGGGTGGCTAGGGCAGGCGGGAGCTCTAGCTTATATACGGCTCCCCTATTAATAACTTGTTTGATTTAATAGGGGCCGAGATTCTTATAATTAAGTGACTTTATAGGCCTCTATATAGAGATATTATGTATATTTAGCTATACCTAGTCGCCAACACGTATCTCCAGTAGTGGCGCTCTATAACAATCAGCGAAGTAGGCCTACTTTGCTTAAGCCCAGGCCATTTCTCCCTCGCAGTAGTTGAGTAGATTTTTCATGCGGTCTATATATTAGTCGGTAAGTAGCATCTTAAGGCGTTTTCTATATAGCAGTTTCTTATTAATAGGTTCTGGTGGCTCTATGCCGGATTAGGGGTAATAACCCTTATTTGCGAAGAATAGGGTAAGTCCTGTAGTGGTTAAGATGTGGTTATTTGCTGCGAATTTACCTAGTAGAAGGTGATCTACCTAGTTATCCTAACTATAGGTAACTACCTGTCGTAGGTACGCTTTTATGCTAGTATTAGCTTTTTCCAGTTGCCTAGCAGTTTTGTGGTGGAAGGATATAGATATCTTAACAGAGGTGCCAAGACGTTGGCAGATTTATCTCTATATATTAGAGTTAAACTATATGCCTTAGTTGGACGTAATCAAGTTAGGTAGCCTATGTAATTAGTAAACTTCGCAAAGGAAGGCGTTAGTGACGTTGCTAACGGCTACGCCTTTAGTAGGGACGTGGTGGCGCTCTTTTATAAGTCGGTATATTATTATAAGGATATTCTTATAGGTACGGCCGTGTCATTTATAGGGTGGTAGGTTAATAATAAAATCTATAGTAATATCTGCCCATCATCGTATGGGTACTGGTAGAGGGTGTAGTAGTCCTTAGTACTTTATATTAAAGGCCTTAACGCGCTTATAACCGTAGTAGGCACCTATAAAGCGTTTAACTAAGTCTATTATCTTAGGCTAGAAGTAGTATCGGCTAAGGAGCTTATAGGTCCTTTCTTTTCCTAGGTGGCCGCTTGACCGGAGGTTGTAGGCTATTTAGATTAGTTGCCGTTATAGGTTTTCTAAGTTAGGGATAAATAGGCGGCCTCTATAGTAGAGCCTATTCTCTTTTACTTTTAAGGCTGCCATATTAATCTAGCCCAAGCTTTGGAGGTTTATGGGCAGTATATAGGTGCCGGCAGTCTTTGCGGCAATAAGTTAATACAGTAGTGGGTTAACGGAGGTGTTATATACTACGGTAATAAGCTTATTAATTTTAGGAGGTGATTTTAGTTCTATAGTATAAAGCTAAGGTGCAGTTGGCTCTGTTATAGGTAGCATACCTAGGGCTAAGTTCCGTGCTTTTAAGATTGTTTGTTGTTAGAACTAATTATAGGGGTTATCTTCTAACTAAGGAAGGTCTTGCGAGCGGCGTATTAGGCTATTAGGCTTAGAGCCTTATACTCCTAGTTTATATGCAATTTTAAAGTTAAAACCGGAGAGGAACTCGTTCTAATATACTTAGCGTTGGTTTAGTTGCTTCGTGGTTATAAAGTACTTAAGGTTGCAATAATCCGTAAGGACTTTAGTTAGCTGTTTAGGTTCTGCTAAGGAGAGTTTCGGTTAGAATTCTTTAAACACTTATATAATCGCAAGGAGTTCCTTGTTATAGATCTTATAGTTACACTCTTATAGTATAAGCTTAGATAAATAGAATGCGACTAGGTGGAGGAGGCCGTTGTTACCTATCTAGGAAAGGATGCCTGCATTAATGTGGTCTGAGGAGTTGGGTTTAAGATAGAGTTATTATCCTAGTATAAAGTGAGCTAGGATAGGTGCTTTAGTAAAGGCATTTTTAAGGTCTTGGAACGCTTTCTCGCATTTAGGCGTCTAAGTAAAGCATAGGTGCGTTTTTCTTTCTTTTATAGAAAGGCCCTTCGTTCGCATTATTGCTGTAAGTAGTGCTACTACGCCTAAGAAGTTGTATATAAATTTCCGATAAAAGTTGGCAAAACCGAGGAAGGCTTATACGTCCTTAATATAGTTAGGGGCTTGCTATTTGGCAATTATACGTACCTTTTTGGGGTCCATATAGACACCCTTAGTAGTGACATTTAGTCTAAGGTATTTTACTTCTATAACTAAGAATTCGCACTTCTTTAAATTAATATAAAGTCCTGCTTCCCTAAGGCGCTATAGGACCTTTTAAACGTGCTTGGTATGCTTAGAAGGGTCGTTGCTGTAAATAAGTATGTTGTTTAGGTACGCAGAGCAGAAGTTGTTAAGGTAGTTCTATAAGGCGTTATTAATATAGCTTTAGAAGGCGCCTGGGCCGTTGCATATGCTAAAGGGCATAACGGTATATTTAAATTAGCCAAAGCGTGATATAAATGCGGTTTTCTATTTGTTACCTTTCTGTATTTAGAGATAGTTAAAGGCGGCGATAATATCAAGTTTAGTATAGATTTTGGCTTAACTAAGCCGCTTAAGGGTCTTGCGTATAAGCGGTACTTGGTATTAGTTCTTAATTATAATAGCGTTAAGTCCTCTATAGTTAACGTAGAATTGGATACCTCCCCCTAGCTTTTTAGCGAGAAGGATAGGGGCGGCTGCTGGTAATATGCTAAAATAAATAAACCCTTTATTAAGGTGCTCGTTGATATACTTTTTTATAACTAGGAGTTTGTCTTTTAATATTAGGTAGGGTCTCTTATAAAGTGGCATTTTCCCTTATTTAATATTAATGGCATAGTTATTAGGTTAATATTGGGGGAGTATATCTACGCCCTTTTATAAGCATATGTTAATAAAGTTATGGTACCTCTTAGGGAGGAGCTTGTGGAGTTTCTTGTTAATAAGTCCTTTTTTAAGGTTTATAAACTTCTTAAAGTCTAAAGGTAAAAGTCTGTAGAGTTCCGCAGGGGTGTTATCTTCTAGGAGGTTAACTATGTCTATTCTATTACTATAGAGGACGTGGTCCTGTTCTTTATTAAGCTTATATAGTTATAATTAGGAAGCTATAGCAACGGTCTAGCCTTTCTTATATGCTATGCGGTAGAAGGCCGCAGCACTTACGTAGTAGCAGTTGGTTATAGGTGGGGTAATAAGGGGTTCCTTAGGTTAATATCCTAGGGAGTAAATAGAGGCGGCTAGGCTATACCCTAGGCAAGTCTCTCTGCAGTATTTAAAGTTAAAGGTTACTTCTCTCTTTTTTTAGTTAATGGCGGGGTTGTGTTATTTAAGCTAGTTTATTCCAAGGATAATAGGGTAGTTGGTAAGTGGTATAATATAGGCCTAGAGCTCTTCCTGGTGCCCATTTATATCTAGGTAGAGTTATACCATATAGGTAATCTTCTATGCGGTATAATTACTGTTAGCAAGTTATAGGGCGCGGGCTTTAGTAAGGGGTAAGGTAGGTAGGTTATAAATACACATAAATTAGGTATCTATAAATTTATTAGTAGCTCCGCAATTAATTATAGAATGGCTTTTATATTGCTTTTTAGCAGTAGTTCCTATTATAGGTAAAACTATCTATTTCTGTCTATTTATTTTTACTAAGTCCTCTATTAAGCAGGCTAATATATAGATCCCTCTATTGTTAGGGCGTCCCAACCCATAACTTAGGGCTAGGACTTAGCGTTTTCCGCTTCCGCATTTAACTCTACTGCTATTACTGCGTCTTTGTCTTATACGGTAGTGGTACGTAGTAAGGTATTTAGTATTTAAGGTGTAAAGTTGGGTGTTAGGCGGCGATTACTAAACCTAGCTATTAGGCAGTTTAGGTTCTTGCGATAATAGCCTTCTTAATAGTATCTATAGCAGTGCCCTAGCTTCTAAAGTAGCTTACGCTCTCCATCTAGGAGCTTACGTGGGAAGGTTAGTATAGAGAGGTTAATATTAGCTCCGGTATTTATAGTAGGCGTCGGTAACCTAGTGTATATAGGTGTAGTTGGCCCGGAGGGCTTCTATATAGGAGCCTTTAGGTGAGGGTTAGCAGTAGAGATCTAATTTAGTCGTTGTTTAATCTTCTATAGGGCTGCCACTATGCTATATATGTTATTGTAATTGTAACTAGCGGCAGCGTAACTAAGGCAATAAGTGACCTTTTTGAGGAGATCTTCCTAGTCTTTAGTGTCGTCTTAAAAGAGGACTCTAGTATATTCCTAGAACTTGATATAGAACTCATTAAATAACTTAGTGGGACTTATCTTTAGGGCGCATAGTTTGGCTTAACTGGTAGCCACTAGGTTGTGGTTGCGATATATTAGGTTAAGATTATTAAGGACCTTTTAGTGGGACTGCTACTTCAAGGGGCTATTAGTCTCCCATTAAGCAAAGAGTCTGTTGAATGGAGTACCCTTTATACGCCTGATAATATAACCAATCTTAGCATCCTCCCTAGGAAAAAGGCAGGCGCTTTGGGTTAGTTTTTCGCGGATTTATATTTTCTAGTAGCTATATTCCTTGCGGTCTCCCTAGAAGACTAGGGGATTAGGGTATTATGTATTAGACCCTATAATTATAGCTTAAGTTTGGTTGCTATTATAGGAGTTATCCCTGTTAGGTAAAGCTGCTTAACGCTAACTTTCGGCCAAGCGTTAAGTGGGTAAGGTTGCTGGAGGCGTAGAGACTTAGGTAGTATAGTGCGTAGTAGGGAGGTACTTAGTGTTGTTATAGATATACTTATTAAGCTAAGACTATAGGTATTTAATTATGCCCTCCTTTTTAGTAACCTAAGTAATAAGTACAATCTTAGCTTTCTTTAGTTATTGGACGTCGCGCTTAAATATATAAAGGTTATCTTTGGTCTCTTGGTATATATTATTAGCAAGTGCCTCACTAGCTTGTAAGTCTTGGATAATATTATAGTTTTAGGCAGCACGCAATTCGGCTTATATAAGCTTTAGGTAGTAGTTCTATAGAAGGTAATAGTATTTGTTAGGTTCTTATGCTACTATTTATATAAATATCTCGGCGTCTTGTATTTTAATTTTAATAGGTAGCTGCCCTTCTAGTTACTTTTCCATGGCTGTGTAATTAATAAAGGATAAGATGTCGCTGGTATCTATCTTATTAAGGTTGTCGCTGTAACTACCTATACTAATAGGGGTGTACCCATCCTGCTAGGCTGGTTAACTCTTATTGTCTTTAAGGTGGTGCTAGGTACTTAGGGGTGCTTATAGTTATAACTCTTTTAAGCCGCTAGGCTTGCCCTTAGGGGTTAAGGCTAGGGTTAATAAATTAAATTCTCCTAGGATTAATTGGCGTTATAGGTTAGATTAGGGTATTAGGTTACTCTTTAGGCTTAATATAGTGGCTAGTAAGGAATATCGTCTTACTATTATAGTGCGAAGGTTGCTTGTAGACACGCTGCTTCTAGCAGCGCCTGTAGTATTATAGATGTAGAATTGGTTGTAGGCTAGGTGTTGGTGGTAAAAAAAAGGCGTAACGTAATGTTATGGGGCGCGGAACAGTGGCAGCTAAACGTATGTATTCGAGGAGTCTATAAGACGTTACGCAATTGATTGTAAGGGTCAAGGGCGTAAGGAGGTAATATACCTACGCATAGCTGACGTAAGCTGTACGCGAGGTGTACGCGAGAGCACGGGGCTCTCCTATAGAGGCCCTTATAGTGGGGTTCCGTAACACTTAGTAAGTAAATCCCTAGGAGATAAAGGGTTCTTATATTAAATTAACAGCTAACCTTGCCTTTCTTGGTGGCTATAGAATATAAGTAAATCCCTTTAAGTTGACGTATTCTTCTATAAATTTATAGCTAACCTTGCCTTTCTTAGTGGTTATAAAAGGTACGCGAATCCCTTTAAGTTAATATATTCCTTTATAAATTAATAGCTAACCTTGCCTTTCTTAGTGGTTATAGAAGGTATATAAATCCCTTTAAGTTAACGTATTCTTTTGTGAATTAATAGCTAACCTTGCCTTTTTTGGTTGCTATAGCGGGTATATAAATCCCTTTAAGTCAATGTATTCTTTTATAAATTTATAGCTAACCTTGCCTTTTTTAGTGGTTATAGGATGTATGTAAATCCCTTTAAGTTAATGTATTCTTCTGTGAATTAATAGCTAACCTTGCCTTTCTTAGTAGTTATAGCCGGTACGTAAATCCCTTTAAGTTAATGTATTTTTCTATAAATTAATAGCTGACCTTGCCTTTCTTGGTGGTTATAGACTATATATAAATCCCTTTAAGTCGACGTATTCTTTTGTAAATTAATAGCTGACCTTACCTTTCTTGGTGGCTATAGTGGGTACGTAAATCCCTTTAAGTCAATGTATTCTTCTATAAATTTATAGCTAACCTTGCCTTTCTTAGTGGTTATAGGATGTATATAAATCCCTTTAAGTTAATATATTCTTTTGTGAATTAATAGCTAACCTTGCCTTTCTTGGTGGTTATAGTATGTATATAAATCCCTTTAAGTTAATATATTCTTCTGTAAATTAATAGCTAACCTTGCCTTTCTTAGTGGTTATAGCTGGTATATAAATCCCTTTAAGTTGTATTTTTCTGTAAATTAATAGCTAACCTCGCCTTTCTTGGTGGTTATAGCCGGTACGTAAATCCCTTTAAATTAATATATTCTTCCGCGAATTAATAGCTAACCTTGCCTTTTTTAGTGGTTATAGCCGGTATATAAATCCCTTTAAGTTAATATATTTTTCCGTAAATTAATAGCTAACCTCGCCTTTCTTAATGGTTATAGCCGGTACGTAAATCCCTTTTAGTTGTATTTTTCTATAAATTAATAGCTAACCTTCCCTTTCTTAGTGGTTATAGGATGTACGTAAATCCCTTTAAGTCGATGTATTTTTCTATAAATTAATAGCTGACCTCGCCTTCCTTAGTGGTTATAGTATATACATAAATCCCTTTAAGTTAATATAGTCTTTTGTGAATTAATAGCTAACCTTGCCTTTTTTGGTGGTTATAGGTGGTACGTAAATCCCTTTAAGTTAATGTATTTTTCTGTAAATTAATAGCTAATCTTGCCTTTTTTAGTAGTTATAGGATATATATAAATCCCTTTAAGTTAACGTATTCTTCTGTAAATTAATAGCTAACCTTGCCTTTCTTGGTGGTTATAGCCGGTATGTAAATCCCTTTAAGTTAACGTATTTTTCTGTAAATTAATAGCTGACCTTGCCTTTCTTAGTGGTTATAGACTGTATGTAAATCCCTTTAAGTCGACGTATTCTTTTGTAAATTAATAGCTGACCTTGCCTTTTTTAGTGGCTATAGCGGGTACGTAAATCCCTTTAAGTCGACGTATTCTTCTATAAATTTATAGCTAACCTTGCCTTTTTTGGTGGTTATAGACTATACGTAAATCCCTTTAAGTCGACGTATTCTTCTATGAATTAATAGCTGACCTTGCCTTTCTTGGTGGCTATAGCGGGTACGTAAATCCCTTTAAGTTGACGGATTCTTCTGTAAATTAATAGCTGACTTTGCCTTTCTTGGTGGTTATAGCGGGTATGTAAATCCCTTCGAGTCGACGTATTTTTTTATAAATTAATAGCTGACTTCGCCTTTCTCGGTAGTTATAGAAGGTACGTAAATCCCTTTAAGTTGACGTATTTTTCCGTGAATTGATAGCTAACCTCGCCCTTCTTAGGAGTTGTAGCTCGCAAGTAATAATTACCAAGTAGCTGTGCCGTCCAGGCGCTCTGCTACAGCCGTCGTTTCTTGTTAGGAGTTTTCTTCTAATATCCCAATATATAAACAACTCGAATATCTTTAGGAGGCATTATCGGAACGGGACGTATATACAAATACCTTGCTAGAGGGTAATGCGGCGTTAGAAAGGTCCTATGAAGTAGCCAACTAAGAAGCACACCAACTAGGCAAAATTCTGCATAATCTTTTAGATCTCGTTGCCAATACAAATAAACCCGCGGAAGGACACGAGATTTTGTAAGCCCTACACTCTATAAGGATAGAAGATGCATATAAAGCCAATAAGCTGTTGCTGTCTGTACAGGAAGATTGGTCTAGGAGAGGCTCGCATATAGAGTTTAAGCGTGGCGAAACTATTCCACTAGAGAAAGGACGAGTGCTTAGCTATAGCATAAATAGAGAGGTTGTGGAAGCCACTTACAAGGGCGTTATATTTGCTTTAAAGAAGATATACAATCAGAACAAAGTCCAAATTAGATAGATAAAGGAGATCAATATCTTAAAAAAATTAAAACACCGTTATATTATTAGGCTTATTGGAATGTATACTTAGCCACCATACCTTGGTTTGCTAATATGGCTAGTGGCGTAGTATAATTTGGCCCTAGTATTAGAGTTTATGGAAATGGATAGCTTATACAATTATACTTCCGCCTAAGAACCTAGAGTCTTGGAGAAGCTAGCTAGTCATAGCCTTAGTGTTAAGGAACTTTGGGACATTATAGGAGATTAAGATAAGCGAATATGGTCTAGTTTTAGTTGTTTAACTAGAGCTATAACATATCTCTATAAGAACAAGATCCGCCACAAAGACATTAAACCATCTAACATTCTCCTCTCGCGGGATAGCATATAGCTTACGGACTTCGGCGCAGCAAAAGACTTTATAGCAGATCTTATAAGTACTAGTAAAAGCCGAGAACGTAATACGTTAAAATACTGCGCCCTAGAGGTATCCAGTTACAAAAAAAGCGGTCGTTTAGCCGATATGTTTTCCTTAGGATACGTTTTCCTAGAAATGGTAGTAGTTCTTACCTATAGCCATACTCTAACAGACCTCAGCGAGCTTCGTCCTTTAAAAAATTACTTATATAAAGTATACCTTAACCATATTAACCAGTGGCTAGCTTTAGCCGAGCCTACTAAAACAAAAACCTAGCATTTGCTTTACGAAATTAAGTAGATATTAAACCGCGATTATATAAGGCGCCCTATAGCAAAGGCACTTGCCTTACGTATATCCAGCATTAATTAATACAATAACAATTAGCAAACAAGGTGGCTTTATAGCTCCTATTATAATCTCTAGTTTAAGAGAGAGCTTAACGTGTATAAAGAACGAGTTAAGAAGTTAGAAGTCAAAGAACGCGAGAGTTAGAAGTAAGTTAGCCTGTTACCCATAGTAAATATAATCTAAGCCTTACACAACTTGCTAGCTTGCGTTTTAAAATTAAAGAGCTCCTAGGAAACTAGTTATAGTTAAAATACAAACCATAGTTATAGAGATATATTCCCACTTATCAAGATAGCTATTTAGGTCTATGTTTAATGTTGCTAGCAGGTTTTATAATACTAACGCGTTAGTGTTGTTCCTATAGACCACGTTTTCTTAAAAAGAGTAATTTTAGCTGCTATATGGCCTCGCCTTCTAACTTACCTAAATAGACTGCTAGAATATTAGTGCAAGTTACGAACCAAAATTAGCTTTAAACTTAGCAGCCTTCTTAATACTATAACTTTTCTAAATATTTATATGCTGCACCGTTCTTAGATTAACGTAAACGCTAATCCTAGTTTAAATACGTTTATTCTGAGGGCCCATTATTTACATTCAAATTCCTTTGTAATAGAATATGTGTGTCAGTAAAAAGGCCATTTAATTTAGAAGGGATTACAGCCACTAATTTCCAAGACCTTTTTATTTTATAATTATCAGCCCATCTCTAGCTATGCCTAGTTAAGCTTCTGTAGATCCCGTTCTGGTTCCTGCTACGGATCCCATTCCGGTGCCCGGTTCTGGATCTTACCCCTCTTTCGAGACCCCATCTGGTTATTGGTGGAATTTGCCCCGCCATTAAAACTTCTTGGCGCCTGCTACACTAACCTTTATATCTACATGCCATCCTGTAGCGAAAACGCGTCAACCCTATAAGAAAAGAAACCACCTATAACTCGCAATTAAATTAAAGTAGATTAAATATAACCAGGTAATGGGAAGGCAGAACAAGGGTTACTTAACGGGCTTTATAGGGTTATGCAACCATAAGTCTTGTATAGGCCTCTACCTACTCTTCCTTAGCTATAAAATATACTAGATCCAAGTGTCAGTGGTCGCCGCACCAGCATAGTATTAGCGGTGTTTTTAGCGCATGGCTCTCTGCAGTTTGCCTGCGCTAGTAGGGAGGGCGGCCGACCCGCTCCGGCCACAGGGTTGTGGATGTTTCGAGTTGTATAGTTTAAGGGAGAGTAGAGGTACATGTGGCGCAGCTTATGAGATCGCTACTTGATAAAGCCATAAGTACTACCCTTGTTTAACGCTTAGCTTATTTTAGTAAGGCGGCTGCTAAGAGTGGCGCGAGAAGGGGAGGCCGGTTTTGCAAGCGACTGTAGGCCTGACAGCTATAGGCTTACTGGATGACATAAGTAAATTACACTTAGTAATTATGTAAGACGTGCGGGGTCATTTCGCACTAGCCGGGATTGGTAATTGCTTTGATTGGAAGTACCGACCCGCGTGGCGACCTTGCATGAATTTGCGCGCCACAGCAGACACAAAGCTACTATAACTTCCCACCATCATAATAAGGCTCTAATGCTCGGATAAGACCCTTATATGAGTATCGTGAGTGGTAAGAGCTTGATGGTAGTGCTGTAGTGAAGGGACATTGTTACGCTATAAAAGGAGGCTCTCTGCGAATTAGGCGCGAAGGCGACAATGCGAACGTAATTTATAGATGGGAGAGGTCCTAAATGTTTGAAAGTAGCTACAGCTTACAACTTATACAAAACTATAGTAAATATCAACGTGTGCGCAGAGTTTAAGTTACTTGAAGTCAAAGTACCCCTCATATTTTCCGGTACGGTGGGTTTTCCGCGTCCCAGGGACGGATATTAGTGTTGTTACTGCTTTATTCGCCAGATCCTCCATGCCCGTTATATCCTCCCCCCCTTGCTATAAACGAATAGCGCATATATCCACCCACGTAGCTTTGGGCTACTTCTGGTTGTTTCTGCCGTGCATCTGCTCGTGGAGGAATTGTTCATGCGTCTGTTCCCAGAAGTATGCAGCTTTGGTAATACCCATATTTACACGTAGAAGGCTATCGGCTCTTCGCGTCCCCGAATATAATATAGCCATTACCGCTAGCAACACATTATGGATGGTTTGACAGTCGTGGTTAATCCGGACAAGCTATCTCTGGAGTAAGCTTTTAAAGCATCCACTTATGCTCCGCTGACCAATAAGCATTATATTTGTCTATGGATTCACGGGCTACCCCGAGCGGACCTGGATTCACAAGAGGGGAGATATGAGGTAGCGCACCCACGATAATAATAAATTAGCTAAACCACCTTTGAAAATCCGAAAACTCTTTCCATTCTCCAAGTCGCATTAGGAAGACTTGTACACTACTATATATTAGCCGCGAGACCTGATTCCGTTAACTGACCCTACTGCGCGAGTCCTGACCTATGGTTATAATACATATATAAGACATAAGCTGGGACCTCCTGTGAACAGGAACACAATCTATAACATTGTATAGGATTTTCTGGTTGCTCTAGAGGCTGAGCGACGGGCAGAGCCATTAAGACCAGCATTGTTTATTATACACAGTCTGGGAGGGATCGTCGTTAAGGAGATACTGTGGAGGTTAAGTAGTTGCCATTTAAGCTAGATATATCTTCGGGGCATCTATGAGTCCACGATTGGTATTATCTTCTTTAGCACCCTATATAGTGGTGCTAACCCCTATGGCTTTCTTGAACATGTTGCTAAGAAAGTCTTTAAAGCAGTTAGATTTACCGTAAACGAGCAAATAGTTAATACACTGCTCCCGTTAGCAGAACGGCTTAAGGAGCTTAGAGACGAGTTTGGTCTAATAGTTTATTAGTAGAATTGGATTATATATTCCTTCCAAGAACAGCTAGGCGTCTAAGCTTTAAGGGGTAACAAGGTGCGTGTATTAATATATCCTATTCGTCCATTACTTATTATACTTGTAGGTTGTTAAGGATATATTATCCTGTCTAAACCTCCCAGCTATCGAGACCACCGAGCATATAGGACGGAATTATATGGAAATGTGTTGCTTTATGGGACTCAATAATATTAAATACAGGAAAGTTGCTGCCGCTCTCTATAGGATAATAAATATGATCTCCAAGTAGCCTAGAAAAGGAGAAAGTCTGTTACTCAACAAAGAACAAAAAAGGATGCTATTAGACTTGTTAAGATTTGACTAAATTGATGCGCGCCAGATAACAATTAAGAATGCCTATACTAAGACGTGTAAATGGCTACTAAAAAAGTCCGAATACTATGACTGGCTTAATGCCACTAAGCTGGGCGAATATTACGGCTTTTTATGGATTAAAGGGAAGCCTGGAACCGGGAAGTTAACATTAATAAAATTCGCTCTTGCTTAAGCCTGGAAGACAATAAAGGATAGGATTATCCTCTTCTTCTTCTTTAATACGCGAGGAGAGGGCCTAGAGAAGTCCATAATTAGGATATATTAATTACTCTTACTACAACTTCTCAAACAACTCCCAGCGCTTTAGTGCGTCTTTAACTTGCTTGGTCTAGCAACGTGGAGCAGCAGTGCATACTACTAATAGAGTACCAAATTACTAAAAGCGCTGTTTGAACAAGCCATATAAAGTCTTAAATAGTCCTCTATAGCATGTTTTATTAACGCCTTAGATAAATGCGATAAATGTTAGATCCGGGATATGGTATCATTTTTTAAATATGTTGGCAAACTCTCTGTATTAACTGGTATTAGATTCCAAGTCTGCTTTTTAAGCAGGCACTACCCGCATATTATAATTAGGAAAGGACTAGGTCTAGTTCTAGAAGGGCAAGAAGGACATAACTAGGATATAACCAGCTACCTAGAGAGCGAGTTAAAGATTAAATATGGTAAGGTCGCTAAGCAGGTCCAAATAGAACTTTAAGAAAAGGCCTATAGGGTTTTTATATGGGTTGTTCTTGTGGTAGAGATACTAAACAAAGAACACAACGGTGGCCGTATGTATACGCTTCGGCGAAGACTCCAAGAGATTCCCAGCGACCTGCATAAGCTATTCCGCGATATTTTGACACGCGACTTCTATAATAGAGAGGAACTAGTTCTATGTGTTTAGTGGGTGCTCTTTGTAAGGCAACCGTTAAGGCCAGAGCAGTTATACTTTGCTATTTTTTCCGGAGTAGAGCCTGAAGCCCTATCAAAGTGGGATCCTAATAAGATCGTAATAGATAATATTAAAAGATTTATACTCGATTCCTTTAAAGGACTTGCCGAAATTATAATATCCAAGACTCCAAAAGTCCAGTTTATTCACGAATTGGTAAAGGACTTTCTCCTAAAAGAAAACGGGCTTAGTAGAATTTGGCCTAATCTTAGAAGCAACTTTTAAGGTTAGAGTTACGAGCGGCTAAAGCAGGGCTGCCTTAACTATATAAGCATCGACGTTTCTACCCATCTAGAGCTTAGTAAGAATCTTCTAAAAGCCTAATTGTAGGAAGCTGTAGCCCTCCGCAAGTTAGCTAGTGGTGGGTTTCCCTTCCTGGAGTATGCCGTACGCAATATGCTATACCATGCGGATGTTATAGAAGGTAGTGGTATTACTTAGGGAAATTTTATCTAGAGCTTCTAGCTTGCTAATTGGATTAAGCTTGACAACCTATTTAAAGTACACAGGCATACATAAAATGTGAGTCTTTTGTATATTTTGGCAGAAGGCAATATGTTAAACCTTATTAGAGTTTATCCATCTATCCTATCATATCTTGAAGTGGAAGATGAGCATTATAGACTTCCCCTTTTTGCATCCCTTGCCACTAGCAGTGAGGAAGCTATCCAAACATTTCTAAAAGCTTATGCGGTAAACCTGTCTCCTAGGAGTCAGCTTTACGAACTATACAGCTAGTACTGCCAGGAAGAAGGCAGACAAGCTAGTTTTGGACGTAACTTCAAATTCTTAAACCGGAGGGGCATTCTCTTATATTTAGCAGAGCTTGGCGACAAGGCAATATTTACTACTGTCCTTAAGACGGGGAAATTTATACCAGACTCTAAGGATAAAGATGGGCAAACTCTACTTTAGTATACCATTATAAAGGGCCATAAAGCTGTAGTTAAGCTGCTGCTTAAGACAGGCAAGGTTAATATCAACTTAAATAATAACTCTAGTCGGACTCCGCTATTATATGCGACAGAGGGAGGTTATAAGGCCATAGTTAAGCTGCTACTAAAAGCTAGAGCGAGGGTAAACTATAGGTATAGCATTAATGTAAGTAAACTCCGCTTAAACTTAGTATATACCTTTATAGAGTTAATAGCTAACCCTGGCGTCTTTAGTTAGGGTATAAGTAAACCCGCCTTAAACTTAGTATATACCTTTATAGAGTTAATAGCTAACCCCGGCATCTTTGGTTATTATAGCTTATAAGTAAACCCGCCTTAAACTTAGTATATGCCTTTATAGAGTTAATAGCTAACCCTAGCATCTTTAGTTGTTATAGCCTATAAGTAAACCCACCTTAAACTTAATATATGCCTTTGTGGAGTTAATAGCTAACCCTAGCGTCTTTGGTTATTATAGCTTATAAGTAAACCCGCCTTAAACTTAGTATATGCCTTTATAGAGTTGGTAGCTAACCCTAGTATCTTTAGTTATTATAGCCTATTAGTAAACCCGCCTTAAACTTAGTATATACCTTTATGGAGTTAATAGCTAACCCTAATGTCTTTAGTTAAGGTGTAAGTAAACCCGCCTTAAACTTAGTATATGCCTTTATGGAGTTAATAGCTAACCCTAGTGTCTTTGGTTATTATAGCCTGTAAGTAAACCTGCCTTAAACTTAATATATACCTTTATAGAGTTAATAGCTAACCCTAGCGTCTTTAGTTGTTATAGCTTGTAAGTAAACCCGCCTTAAACTTAGTATATGCCTTTATGGAGTTAATAGCTAAGCCCAGCGTCTTTGGTTGTTAGTATATAAGTAAACCCGCCCCTTAGTAGATCTCTCCTTCTAAAACTATACTTAGACGCCGCTATCTCGAGCGGCGGAAAGAGGGCATAAGGCTATAGTTAAGCTCCTACTTAAGATAGGCAAAGCCGACGTTAAGTGGAAGGACAAGAATGATTGGACTCCGCTATTATACGCAATAGAGGGAGGTTATGAGGCCATGGTTAAGCTGCTACTAAAAGCTAGAGCGAGGGTAAACTGCGAGTATAGCGTCTATGTAAGTAAACTCGCCTTAAACTTAGTATATGCCTTTGTGGAGTTAATAGCTAACCCTGGCGTCTTTGGTTAGGGTGTAAGTAAACCCGCCTTAAAGTGTGTAAGTAAACCCGCCCCTTATAACGGAACCTTGTAGTAGGAACTACGGTGGGTCCTATTATTAGGCTGGGTATATAGGTAAGAACAAATCAACAACATAATAATAACTAGTGGAGTAGTTGCCTAACAGATTAACTCTAATTATATTCTAAGATTTACTATAAGGAGAAAACTATCTACAGTAGGGACTAAGGTCCTTTAAATACACAACTATACTCCTAAGAAATCCTCTGTTATACGTAAGGTACGTGTTATATGTGTTATATATAGACGTACACTGTATATACTCCGTACACCGTATATAACATTATGTGACTTGCTTACCATTCCTTATTATATAGTTCCACTGGATCTATCCTAGACTATGCCTATATTAACCAACTAGCTTCCTATAACTCTTCCCTAAGTAGTTATAATATTATATTTAAAGCGTCCGTAACACTATCTTCCTCCTCTTTATTTTTGTCCTTAAAGATTCCTAATATCTCTAAGTCGTCTACTAGAGGTGTAATGTCCGTTTAATTAGTCTAGTTAATATCCTTACTTATTATACCTAAAGCTTCTTCTTCTTTATAAGCGCAATATTATGCTTGCACTGTGGCTGCCATACTGTTACTTAGTAAGATAATGTTATCTCTATATTCTTATTGTGCGAAAGCGGGGTTAGTGTATATTACAATAGTAAGTCCCTCGTCTTAATAACCCCTGTCTTGCTTAGAGTATACTAAAGCAAATATTTAATTATCCTATAATGTTTGCTCTATTTTTAACGCTAAGTATACACGTTCTATAACTCTTAACAGTCTTTAAGTTCCCTAAGTAACTTATTATAGGGTCTTATGTTTAATCTACTACTATAAAGCTTAAGTCTAAGTTGGCCGCCACACGCGCCAAACTCTATTATTCTGCTAAAGAGACCGCTTAGGCCCTTAAGGCTTAACGTCACTCCTTTAAGTCTTAGTAGGTTGCGTTTGCTCAGTTAACCTATCTTAAGAAGGTTTGTAAGAAGGTTCGTTTTAAGGAGTAGAAACTGGTTTAGTAGGGTCTTAATAAGCTAGGTAATAAAAGGACTAACTTTCCTCCTATAAGGGAAATAACTCTAAGTAGCTTAGTAATTGCTCCTCTTAGGTCCCCTTTAGGTAACTTATTCTTTAGCGATCCTTTTTTATTAATATTACCTAACCTACTTTCTTTTAATACTCCTATACCTTTCCTATAGCGTTTCTTAGGTTGCTTAGTGGTTCCTAGGTAGTCTTACTATAGCCTATCTACTTTACTTTATACTATATTTCGTTATCTATATCCTTGTAACTAATAATCTTTAAAACTTACCATTTGTCTTCCTCTTATTCTCTATATATATCTACCTTATAAACTAGTGGCTTAATATTCCTATATACTAGCTCTAGCATTGCGATATATTATATAGGGTAGATCTTCATTTTGGCTAGTAGGTTTAACTTATACATAACTAATAAAATTCTTTACTTAACTTTAAAAGGTCCTAGTCTAACATAGTCTAACTTCTTACTTAGTTATTAACTCTTAAAATTTTTGTATAGTAGCTATACTTTATCCCCCTCCTTAAGATCTGGTCCTTTAGATCTCTTAGTATTATAGTACCTTTTTATTTATTCTTATACTAGTTTAGCTGTTTCTTTAAGGTCTATGTAAAGATTTATTAACGTCTCCATTCTTTACTTAGCTGTGCTACTTGTCCTTTTTACTTAATATGGCGATAACAATATTCTTAGCTTATATCCGTAATTTGCCTTAAATAGTAATATCCCCATTCCTTCTTATGGTGTTGCGTTATACGTAAACTATATAACTAGTAATAACAATACCCAATTATTTTATATGTAATTAATATAATGCCTTAGATACTACTCTAGTGTCTAGTTTAGTCTTTCTATTTATCTATCCGTCTGCGGATAATACGCTGTAGATATTACTATGTAAACTCCCTATTCTGCTAGAAACACTTCCTAAAATACTACTATAAATCTTAGATCTCTGTCCGATATAATCTTATCTAGTGCTCTATATCTTGCAAATACTTCCTTTATATAGATTCTAGCGATATCTTCTACTAATATCTCTTTAGTGCATGCTATAAAGTATCCCCACTTTATTAGCTTATCTACTATTACTAAAATTGCATTATAATCTTATCCTGTAATAGGATCTCTTAACTTTAGTAACTTAATAATAAAGTCCTATAATATAACCTTCTATGGTCTTCCTAGTGTTTTAATAGGTTATAGCCCTCTATACGGCTTATACCTTGTCGGTTTATTCCTTTAGCAATCTAGATATTCCTTTATAACTTATCTTACTAGTCCCCAGATTTCTTAAATAATATACTCCTCTTAAAGCCTTAACACTAAGCCTATAGCTCCGTTATGTTCTTATATTATTCCCTTATGGAATTCTTTAACAAATTCTTCTATAATAGACTTAGGCATATATATTACTTCTCTATTTTTATATTGCTCTAAGTCTAGATCCTCTACTTATACTTCTTAGATCTTCTATATCTAATTACTCTTTAGTAATTTATGGATCTGACTTTCCTTAGTCGCTACAATCTTTAAATAATTGTACTTAATTAATCTATCTTAATCCTTTTATAATAAAGCTCCTAATAGCTTTTTATTACTTTGTAGCTTAGCCTTTCTACTTAAAGCGTCTATTTGTGCATTATCTGTACCCTTAGTATACTGAATTTTAAAATAGTACTTTATAAGCATTTCCGCCTATCTAACCTGTCTTTAGTTAAGTTCCTTTGTTGTTAGAAATCCTGTAAGGTTCTTATAGTCTATCTTAACCACAAATAGTTTCTCTATACCTTGTAAGAATGCTCTCTATTTTTTAAGTGCTATAACTATACCTAACAACTCCTTATTGTAGATGTTATAGTTTAACTCTAGTAGTGTCATTTTTTAACTATAGTATACCACTGGGTGCCATCCGTCTTAATATTTCTATATAAAGTATGCCCCTAGTATAAAGTCTAATACATCTATTTTTATAACCGTCTCTAGACCTAGTTAATAGATCTTAAGAACTAGCTCCTAGGTAAACAACCCTTTAACTCTCTTAAATAGTTCTTATTATTCCTTTCCCTATACCCATAGTTCTTTTTTCTTTGTTAACCATATAAATGGCTCAACGTCCTTTAACCATTGTGCTATAAACCTTTTATAATAATTGCAAAACCCTAAAAATGACCTTAACTGTGTAACGTTCTCTAGTTCTTGCTAATTCACTATAGCCTCAATCTTTTTTAGATCTATGCTAAGTTGGCCTAGTTTAATAATAAATCCAACGAAATTGGTCTTCCTAGTAAAGAACTTGTATTTCTTAATTGCTACTAGTATTTGTTCTTCTTATAGTCTCTTTAAGACCTATTTAACATGTTCTTTATGTTCCTCCTTATTTTCTAAGTAGATGATAATGTTGTTAAGGTATACTATAACAAATTTATCTAGGTGTTCTCCTAACACACTATTAATTCGCTTCTAGAATGTTGCTAGTATATTTATAAGCCTAAATTGCATAACTAATAGTTTATATAGTCCTTCCTTTGACCTAAAGGCTGCCTTCTATTTGTTGCCTTCCTTAATCCTAATCTAATGGTATGCCTACCTTAGATCTATCTTTATAAAGATCTTTACGTTGCCTATCCTGTCTTAGATTTCGCTAATTAAGGGTAAAGAATACCTATCCTTTCTAGTAATGCTGTTTAACTGTCTATAGTCTATACACATCCTAAGTTTTCTGTTTTTCTTTAGGATGAATAGTACTGGATATCCTACTAATAACTATAATGGTCTAATATATCCCTTGCGTAAGTTCTCCTAAATAAACTCCTTAAGCGCTATTAACTCTGTTTTAGTAAGCTTATAAATTAGAAAGAACTTTAGACTTATTCCTTTTTCTAATTCTATCTTATGGTCCTAAGCTATATACTTTAACAGCTTTTTACTTTCTAGTAACTATAACTTTTTACCATACTTATAGTATTTCTTTGGTATATAACTTAAGCCTTACTTAGTCTCTTTATATATCGCTCTAACTTAGTACCATACTAACTTGGTTTACTATTGCACTTTACGCCGTTATATATTCTTAATATTAACCTAACCTATAACCTAATTAATCTTTAGATTGTATTCCTATAACTAAGGTATTTCTAGTATCGCCTTATCCTGTCCTAATAGTAGGATATTAAAAGACATTCTAACTAGTCTCCCTTTAATAGTTATTTAAATAGGTCCTGTTTTAAGATTAATAATGCCTCCTTTATAGGCTATTTAATCTCCTAAAATCGTTATAAGTGGATATAGATATTCCTTTTGTTTATATAGTAACCCTATCCTTTCTACTACTTTTAGTAATATGTGGTTCCTAGTTACTCTATTATCTACTAATACTTTGAACTGCTAGTCTTGCCACTTAGCTTGTAAATTTAGGTATTATCCTTAAATTCCTTTAAGGGTCTAAGGCTCTAATACTAGTTCCCTCTAGTTCTGTACACCTCCCCTTTTCCTAACTGTTGGCTGCTAGATTCTGCCTATACTTAGTCTAACTTTAGCTAATACTTAGTTTATTTCTTTTCCTCTATATGCCATAGATAAGTGTTTTTTAGGCACTCCTACCACTATTATCCATCTAGGTATTCTTCTATAAGAAATCTTTTTAGTTAAAGTGTTAAGTCCCCTTAACCTTATACTTCTACTAGGTGCCATTTATATATATACTTGGCGTTCCTAAACCGCTTTTCCTCTGGTGCCTAATATATCCTTACTAGGTACTTTTGGTTCTTATCTTTTAGTGCTCTATATATATTGCATATATTATCCATATAAGCTATCCACGATAGTGTATAATGCGCTATATGTTTTAGGTTAACTCTTGGTTTGTTTTTATCCTTAAGTTTAAATCTATACCTAGTTAACCTAACTACTAGTATCTCTGCTATAGGTACTAAGATTTATCACTTATTTCTTTAGTCCCTAGATCCTTCTTCTAGGTTCCTTAACATTATAATTAATACTCCTTTAATATGACTTATATGTTTTTCAGTAATGGGTTAGTCTTAAACAATTTTTTCGTCTAGCTATATATAAAAGTCTTCCTATTTATCACTGTATTGTTGCCTATACCACTTTCCGTATAACTGGTTTAGTGTGTATGGTTTATCTATTAGAAAGTACCTTGTTATTACTATATTATAACATCCTTTGGTATGTCTTTCTTTGAACCTAGTTAGGATGTCTAGATCCTTTTCTTGCTCCAGTTTGTCTAACTACTTTGCCCTAGGTGTCCCTGCACTTGGCCTATTAATAACTCTTTATATAGGTGCTCTGTCCCTTATATAACCTAGCATAGCTAATCTCTTGTCTAGCTTTTGCTCTTGCTATACAATAATTCTTGTCCTAAACTTATTTATAGTTTCTTGTTTTCTGCGTCTTGCAGCTGGATCTTTATAGTTATTTTACTTTTTAATCCTAGTATTAACTGTTTAACCTTCAGGCTGAATACTACGTTTACCTAAAATTACTAACGTTCTTACTTGTTCTCTGAACTTATAGTTCTTAAACTTGCGTTCTATACTTATTCGTTTGTTACTAAACTAAGTCGCTACCCTTTCCCATCGGTTTTTGTCCGTTGTGGGTCCTTAGGTATATCTTATCTTGTTTTAAGAATCTTAAGCTTCTCTTATTTCTTCTTAAGAATCTTAAGCCTGTGGCCTTTTGCCTTTATTAAGTAATAAGCTAGCATTAGCAGTTGTCTGCTTGCTTAATTTCTTCTAAACGTTACTCCTATTATCTTATAAAGCGATGGAAATTGTATCCAACGGTATTATAATACCCATTACTGAACCTTATTCTGTGACGGTCTTAGTCTCTACTTCTGTTTTAACTTCTCTAAGGTTTACATGCTCCTAGTAAGCTACCTTTATTACCTTATTATTGGTAAATGCTTCGCCTTTATTAAACTTATTATCTTTAATGTCCAATCTATAAGCTAGTTCGTTAGTTTCTTTAAACTTAAATAATAATAGCTCCTATAGCTAATAGCTTACGCCATACTTAGCGTCCTTATAAATTTGGTATGTGTTATTGTAATAATACGCAAAACTGTTAATTAAACACTCTTTTATTTCTTGCAGTGCACCGTCATCCCTCTATATATATATACCGTCTGCTAGCCTAGTTCCCTTTACTATATGGTTACTCTAACCACCTCTATAGTCTCTAGCGAAATAACCTTATTTTCTATAATTTATGTAAGCCCTATCTTTAAACTACTTTTCTTGCTATGAAGTCTGCCTAAATGTCTTCTATTACTGAGATCCCTAGTTTGGCCTCTGCTCCTAGGTCCTTTAATTACTTAATCCTTAACCTCTAGGTTTCTATAGTTTCTTTTCCCACCTTTAGGTTTCTTTAGTACCACTTAGGTCTATTAGCTCTGCGCCATTCTATAGTTTTTAACTCTATATCTGCCGTTGCGTACTCTGCGCCTTATACAACTATAGAACTCTATTTTGCCCTCTCTTAGCTTGTTCCCTTTAGTAGATCCTATTATTAATCTTTATTAACTAATCTATTAACTCCCTTAGAGTATCCGCATCTTCTATTAGGATAATTACGTCCTAGACTTTAGCCTTAAGTCCCTATTTATACTATGCCATAAGCGCCCTGTCATTCCACTTAACCTATATAGCTAGTGTTTAAAACTATATTGTATACTTAATTGCTAAAGTATATTGTACTAAGTTCTAAAGCTTTTATTCCGCTGTAGTTGTGGCTTCTAGGTCTCTAAATATCTGCATTAGTTATTCCGCGAACCCGTTTTAACTGGCAAATATATGCCATATGTCTTAGTTAGTTGTTGTTATGCTATTAGCCTATATTTCTATAAGATACAGCTTAAACCACTTAAGTATCCTCCCTGTTAGGAATAATCCTACATAGGCTACTTAATCCAACGATATTGCTAACTTTACTCCTTCCTGTACTACCTTAAAGTACATCTACGTAAGAAATCCCTTGAGCTTTAACTTCTCCCCTAAGAATTGTTTAATTAAAGGTAGCTTAATTTTTACTACTCTAATTCCATTAATGCGTTCTTTAAGTATCCTATTATTGTCTTATAAGTGATTAACCATTTCCTATAACTAACCTTATGTAACCACTTGAGAATCCCTATTGTCTATACTAGTATTACCTAGCCCTAAGGTTGTGGCTGCTGTTAACGCCGTCGTGACTAGTGCTTTAGGTGGCATGTTATTTAATCTTATTTAATACCATAACCTTAGTAGTAAATGTATAACGGAACCTTGTAGCAGAAACTACAGTAGGTCCTATTATTAAGCTAGGTATATAGGTAAGAACAAATTAATAACGTAATAATAACTAGTGGAGTGGTTACCCAACAGATTAACTCTAATTATATTTTAAGATTTACTACAAGGAGAGAACTATCTACGGTAGGGACTAAGGTCCTTTAAATACACAACCGTACTCCTAAGAAATCCTCTCTTATACGTGAGGTATGTGTTATACGTGTTATACGTAGACGTACACTGCGTATACTCTGTACACCGCGTATAACATCATGTGACTTGCTTACTATTCCTCGTCATATGGTTCCACCGGATCCATCCTAGACTATGCCTATATTAACCAACTAGCTTCCTGCGACTCTTCCCCAAGTAGTCGTAACATCGTACTTAAAGCGTCCGTAACACCCCTTAGTAGATCTCTCCTTCTAAAACTATGTTTAGACGCCGCTATCTCGAGCGGCGGAAAGAGGGCATAAGGCCGTGGTTAAGCTTCTGCTTAAGATAGGTAAAGCCGAAGTCGAGTGGAAGGATAAGAATAATTAGACTCCGCTATTATATGCGACAAAGGGAGGCCACGAGGCTGTGGTCGAGCTCCTGCAATCTTTACGTCTTAATTAACTTGTTACGGAGTGTATGTAATGGAGTCTTAGCCAGCGGCGGGGAACCTGGGGGGCGGCGGTAAAGAAATAATAACATTCCTACTCGATTGAAGAGGGGGCGACGTCACGAGCTTCTTAGACTTCAAACCCTAACACTAGTACATTTAACTTATCTATAATTATTCTCCTTAAATCTCTATTTTATAGAGAGGCCTAAGGGTAAGCGCGAATATATAGTGAGGTAATTTGCCACTCTATAAAGAGAAGCTTCTAGAAACTTCTAGATCTATAGCAAAATGTCCATTAATAAAACTACCCGAAAGTGGACACCTTGATTACGCTAGCAGGGAGGGCGGCCGACCCGCACTAGCTACACCCTTATCGAGGTGGTGTTTCCTAGATATTAGCGGTTAAAGCTCTGGCGCAATCATTACGTGGGGTGTTATCTATTTAACTAAAGCCTCTTTCCTTAGCTAAAGAAAGGTAGCCGCTATAGAGTCGGCCGCTATAATTATGGGAGGTAGGTTTGTCTGGGATTTTAAATATACGGCCTAGAGCGATCGTTATTAATGGTGGTTATTAATAGAGCTGTTGCCCTGTAAGGCTGGGTCTGCCTTTTATTACTTAAAATATTTGGGTTGTTAATAAGCCGAGACCTATATCTTTATAGGTGACTTTGTTCTACTACCTTCTACTTGCGCGTATAAGCGCAGTATCTGCCTTTAAACTATAATCCCCTTACTTGTAACAAACCGACTTAAGGTATACCAATCGATACTATTAGTACTGAGATAGAAAATGTATGCCTTCTTAACCTCCCCTTTGCGTTTAATTTTTATAACTAATGTAGCTATTATAGGAACTTATAATCCTTTAATATAATATCTGCTTTAAGCTTAACTGGCTCTTAGATATAAATTTAAAGTATTCCTAGCTAATCTGTAATTAGGCGCTTATACTTTCCGTAGCTATTGATTCTATAGCTATATACTATATTACTATTAGAGACTTATTTAAAGAAGATTTACAGAATTGTAATAGTGATTTTATTAATCCTAGTAAGCCCCTTTTAGCTTCTAGCTTGTCCCCTTTACTTATAGGTGAGCTAGCTGAATAGATTAAGGCAAGCGCTGCTAATCAGTTTTCCTCTTATAATAGTAATTTAACGCCATCTTGAGGTGTTAACACGACCCCCTAAAAGCTTGTTGGATAATTCTAATAAGCTTTGGCTCCTTACTCGCTTATTCTTCGCGGTTACCAGCTAGGACGCTTTTATATAGCTATGGAATTCCTGTCTTACTATTTGGGAGAGTATAAGTATAGTTATTCTTTCTTTTAGTAACATAGTATCCGTAAATATGGTATCTCTGGATTAATTAAATGTCTTACTTGCTACAGCTTTTGTTTTAAAGCGATTCCACCTAATTAGATTAGTGGAAGCTAGTATATAGCTAGAATAGAATCACCGGCTTTAAACGGTCCAGTAGACCAGACGTTGGCGGAATAAAAAGCGAATATTAGGACTAGGTTATTGCGGCCGAGCTGCTTCCTATACTTTAGATAATATACTATCCTAGGCATATCCTAAGCTTATAAGGTATACAGTTAAGTATAATAAATAACTAACTACCCTAAAAAATAGACTTAGTTAGGGACGTAACTGGCATATGCTAGTAGCTTAATTTGGTACTGGTATCCCTAAAGCAGAGGAAACACGGCTCCTCTAAGAGTTAGCTTTGTCTATAAAAATGTAATTTCTCTAACTGTTTCCCCTTAAAATGCTGTTATTCCTATTTTTAAATACCTATAAGGTTAACTTTTAGCTCTAGTTCTTTAAAGTAATTAACTATAAAATCCCTACTGTTATAAAGGAGATTTTAGAAAGCTTTCTTAGAGACCAATTTATATATATAATTAACTGTAGCGTTAACTACTATAGACCGTATAGCACGGTCCTACTTATATATAGATGTATAGACCTCCTAAATGCATTTAGGGAACAAATCGCTTATATAAAGACTCTTTAATTTCTACTTAAGCTTCTCTAAGGCAAGCGCCTTAAGATCCTTTAAAAAGAATATGTCGGCTAATGTATATACTTGTGGATCTTTGCATAATTCAGGGTTGTCTATACGCTGTTAGTCCGTAATATGGGTAAAGTAATAGTAGTTCTTGCCTTTAAAGTCTTTATTTAGTTAGTTATTGGAGTAATTACCTATATATAAGTACTTGAAAACCCTTTAGTGGGCAATACCACTCCCTTCTTGAAATTCTATTTTCCCCATGCTACCTTTAGTAAAAGTTGCTTGGAGCGCTTTTATAAAGTATGGACTTTGTAAGCATAAAATAAGTTAATAAGTATAGAGCGTAATACTGTGGATTTAGATAGTAGTGTCGGAGTACTTCTCTTTATTAAATATACTAGATATGGAATTAGTTAACGTTGTTAAGGCTATAGACATATATACCTTGCTACACCGCTTAGAAACTTATTAGAACGATTCCCCGTTTTCTCTATCTTGGCAGCCTACCTTGCTGGTGAAGTTCCTTATAGGAAAGATAGAGTATAGGAGCCCAAGATAGCCGAGTTAAATACCTAATCTTGTATTGACTATAGATGCCGGCGCTCCCGTTCAGCTTACTCCACCTTATATTAGTATTTAGCCTTGTCCCTTTTTAATTATACTCGTCAGCAATTAAGCTTAGCCTTAGTATCAACTAATCTATCTTTAAATAGTAGACTTAGAGGTAAAGTAGTGCAGATCTTAATTATGGTTATCTAATATGTTTTTTAGTATAGATATTCTTAGAAGATATAGTGACTAGGGGAGCTTAGGTTAAGGCTTTCGCGTCCATTAAGGGAGGCGTTAAAGGCGCGACAAAGCTTAAAGTTGGCATAACGTGTTATTTTAGAGGAGTCTGTGACATAGACATAGCCGTATATTGGGCCGTATTGGGAAGTTAAGCGGTAATTATTGTAAGAACTTGCGAGAACTAGCTAAGGTTTAGGGTTGGTTTAGTAATTTAGCGCTAGCTAGTTAACTTAGTAACCGCGTTACGCTAGACCGCCAAGTATAGGCATTGGTGGGGACTGCGGCCAGTGGTAATGCCTTACTGCTATAACGCCACAACTATAACAGTTCTAAGGCTAACTAGAGTCGCTTATTTTCTCTACTTTTTCTATCCTTTATCCTTAAAGTAGATCTTTATAAGGGTCTGGTTGGTGTGGCTTGGCCACCCTCCTTACTAGTAGGGGCGAGTTTAAAGTATTTTACGCTTTAATCACCTGCTGTAAATACTGCTAATTATGCTGCCGCTAAACCGGTCCTGTGCTAAGTTAAAGTGCAAGCGTTGGTAGAAGGTAGCCCTACAGCCAAGCGCATAGCAAAACCACTCCGACTTACCTCAGGCAGTAGTCTTGGCAATGAGCTTTACCTAGAATAGTCAAACGCCATGCTTAGACGGCTATATGAGGATAGTGTGCCATTATAGCCTACCACAATATTCCGTATAGTAAAGTATCTCGTATAGATTGGTTTATCTCTTTAGTTACCCTAGCTCTGACCAAGCACCTCCACTATAGTAAGAAGCGCTAAACCATTGATAATATTGTAAGTAGATGAAGCCTATATATAGACCATACCTTATAATTTGAAATTGAATCGATATATGCATCGGTTACTCTGCTAGATTTTTTAATGCGAAGTCGTTTATATAACTCGCATGTTGAACCTTAGTCTTACTACGTAGTCACTCTAAATTAACCCAACTCTAATCCTCTTGTACTTGCTATCTATATTGGTCGGCCTAATAACTAATATATAGTACTCCTTAATATCCAATCTATCCCCATCCTTGCTAGACTTCTTCCTAGTGACAACATATCGTTCCTTAAAAAGATCCTCGTCCTCCTCAATATCATACTATATCCATCCTTTTTTCGTTCTGCCGAAATCTAAAATAGCATAATGTTTCCTATCCGGTTCCATTGTACAATCCCAAAACTCCCCTATGTTGGTAATTAGTACAAGTTCGCGCCCCTTATTAAACCGGAGGTTATTAATCTAATTAACTGTACTAAAAGGGATGTCTATAAACTAAATGCCTCTATTATATGCCATTTATGACCACAATGGCATATTCCGGTTTTTATACACAATCCGCTCTATCTTATTGTTAGACGTCTGCTATAGGAGATTCCTATAAAGGTACTACTGAAAAATGCCATATCTGCTTTAATACCTTAGAGCGCCTATAATACGGGCCTCTAACCCCGATATTGTAACAACTCTATTAGTCTTCTCTATAAGGTTGCGCTTCGAGTAGTCCTTAAAAAGAAAGTAAATAAATTCCATGGTACGTTGGTAGCCTGACTTAAGGAGCCGGTTTGGGAAGTTTAGATTATATAAGGGCGCGAAGAGGCTTCGGGGAAGATTTAAAGGAACAATATAAATTCTATCTAAATCTAAGGGTATATAGCTCTTGAAGAGAACAAGACATTGCGTAAAGAAGAGAAAGGAATAACCAGAGAATCTTGTAATTAAATAGTTAGGGGTCTTGGTTGATGCGTACGCACATACGCACGCGGACGGACTTTAGTAGAATTCAATTGATCTGGCAGAACTTAGCAGAAGTTAATTAAGGCGTTAAGTTTATCTATTAAGTGTTTTACTAAGACATTTTTACTGTAACTAGGCTAGTCCTGTTACAGTACCCCCCCTTTTAACCGAAGGTTCAAAATAATTCAATTTAGTTAAGAGTTTATAATTTTTTTTATCGCGTGTTGTATTTTTGCGTTGGGTGGCAGTCTTGGCAAGGCAGATCTAACCAATTAGACAACTTTAACCGCTGGTTAAAGTTCCTTAATATCTTATATATTACGTAATTGCGTTATAAACGTCGTAACTTATTTTAAGTTCTTTTTAAATTCGAGTTTTGTGTATTCGTATTAGGTGGTAGTTATTTACCTTTATATCATGTTTATCCAGCCAGAGTAGGCCGCGAAGGATAGTCCTTATAGAATTCTTTTACTAAGGAAGGCGCGTTAGCCTTAATCTGATTATAGGTTTCCTAGGTTTATATTTTATATCCTTCCCACTTAATAAGAAGTTTAAATTGTTTAGATTGTTTTTTCTATCGCATATTATTAATTAAGTTAATAAAGTAAGAACCATTACCGTTGTTAACAATTATGGGAGGTAGCGGTGGCACTTTACAAGTTAAAGGTTCACCTTTTAAAGGTTATAGCAAGCTTATGTAAAACGTCAGGTATATTTTTATCTTAGTTAGCAGTTTGAGCTTATAGGCGTATAGGCTTAGTTTTTTTTTAATTTAGTATGGGCCCGCAAACTTCCAATTAAGTTTCTTTAAGGGCTGTTAAGTCTTTATATTTTGTGTATTTAGGTAAGCCATATCACCTTCTTTAAAGTCCTACGCGGGAGCTTGTTTTTTGTTTGCATGCCATTCCTATACCATTTAAGCGTACATTAATTTACTTTGTAGTAGTTCCGTTAACTGCTTTATTTAATTAGCGAAGTTGTGTGTATTAATTAACTAAATCCGTTTAATCATGGGTCCTGTTACATTAATTTTAGGTTGTGGTTTAAATCCAAGTTAAGGGTCTTGTCTGTAGGTCGCGTAGAACAGCGTTATATCTATTAATTCATTTATTATATTGTTCACAGTAAACTCAGCTAAAGGCAGCCACTTTTCCCAGTTATCTTATAGGTAGGAGTAGTATATTTATAGGTATTGTTCCATAATCGCGTTTGCAATTTTAGTTTAACTATCTGTCTCTAGATAAAATACAGTTAAGAGTTATATTTGTATACTTAATTGTTTATATAGAGCTTGCTAGAAATCTGAAACGAACTGGCTTCTATAGTTAGATATTATTAAGTTAGGGAGTTTATACAGCTTAAAGACGTGTTTAATAAAACATTTAGCTACTAAGATAATATTAATTAAGTCTATAGGAATCATGTGTCGCATTTTTATAAGGCGGTTAACTATTACTATAATATTTATAAATCTGTTACTGCTAGGTAAATCTACCACAAAGTTAATCGAGATATCACGCCATCTTTACATTAGAATTGATAATGGTTGGAGTACTCCTTATTTCTTTATATAAGAAGTCTTTCTATAAACACACGTTTTGTATGCTTGAATGTATTTTCGCACATAGTTGTGCATTATAGGCCAGTAATATACTTATTGGACTATCTCATACGTTTTTGCACGGCTAGGATGTCCCGCTATAGGAGAGTCGTATACGAATTTAAGTATCTTGAATCGCAAAGGTTTGGAATTCAGGACTACCATATTCTGTTAATAGTATAGTTAATTGTTACAAATTTCATATTTGGCGAGTGTGATATCTTTATGCTATTATTTTCCTGTTTAAATTGCTTCTATTATATCTGCTATCCATGCGTTGTTCTTGTATTTGTATTCTATCAGCTTATTAATTTCTATTTCCTATTTATTAATTTCTAATTTGTTTCTGTTAAGTTCTATATTTAGGAATATAGGACGTAGTTTCTTAAAATATTTAGGGGGCAATAGGATCTATAATTAATTTATAATCCATTTATCTAAAGCGTTTACAGGTAGGTCTTATAATTGTTGTGTTAATACGTTAGGCTTCTAATTAAGTTTACCCGGTTGGTACGTAATCTTAAAGTTGAATTATAAGAGGTATTCGGCCCAACGAATTTGGCGTTGCGTTAATTGCTTTATAGTTATAAAATACTGTAGGTTCTTATAGTCTGTTAATACATGTATTAGGAATAACAATCCTTTAAGTTCTAGACGCTATTATTTGAAGTATCTAACAATTGCAAGTAGTTCCTTATTATATATCTCGTAGTTTAATTTAGTAGGGGCGAGCTTTTAGGAAAGAAAGGCTACTAGATACAGCTTACCATTTTTATCGTACTACGATAACACTCCCCCTAGGGCATAATTAGATAAGTCTGTTTTAACAACATATTTAAGGTTAGGGTCGAAGTAAGTGAGAATTAGGGTGGTTGTAAAGCGTTATTTTAAATTATTAAAAGCTTATTCGTATCTGGCAGTTTATTTAAATTTTATATTCTTTCTTGTTAAGTTTACTAACAGTTAGGCGATTTTTAAGAAGTGGTTAATAAATTAATAGTAGAAATTTATAAATCCTAGAAATCCTTAAATGTCTTATACGTTACTAGGGCTTCCCTAGTTTATAATAGCAGCGACCTTCTTAGGGTCCATTTTAATTCCGTTACAGGATATAATCAGGCCTAGGTACATAACTTTGGATATATAGAACTTGCATTTCTTAATATCGCATTATAAACCCGCATCTCACAAACGTTTAAGGAACATTTGGATGTATTTTTGATGCTTAGAAAGCAAAGACAAGTAAATTAAGATATTATTAATATACGCGGTAACAAATATATTAAGGAATTCACGAAGCGTATTGTTAACGTATTACTAAAATATACCAGGACTATTCTTTATACTAAACGGCATTACTAGGTATTTAAAGAGTCCCCATTATATATAAAAGGCTGTATACTTCTCATCTCCTTCTTAGACGCGAATTTAATTAAAGGCAGCGACTATATCAAGCTTTGTAAAATATCGTGCCTTTGCCAGGCAGTCGAGCGTCTCTTAGATTAAGGGGATTGGATATTAGTTTCGAATTATAATTATATTTAGAGCTTAATAATTAATATAGAATCTTAAGCCTCCTCCTAGCTTTTTAATGAATAGTATGGGTAAGGCGAATAGAGATTAACTAGGGCAAATAAATTCTTTTTCTAGATACTTATTAAGGTATTGTTGTATTATAAGCAGTTCTTCCTATAATATACCGTATAGCGGTCTGAACTTTAGTATTATATTAGGTTTAAGTTCTATCTTAAAATCGTGTATATCCTAATACGGGGGTAGTTGGTCTGCGAATCTTTTCTTAAACTTATTAATTAGATTATGGTACTCTTTAGGCATAAAAGGTTAAGGGTTAATATATTGCTTTGGTTCTAGTGCTTTTTTAATATCTTCTATAGTTACAGTAAAGATTTTATGGTTTTGTTTTCGTGCTAACAAAACAAAAGGTGCGGCTTGTATTATACGAATTTTAAAAGGTTTTGGCGTAACGTCTTTACATTCTTTACTACTATTAGTAGTTATAGCCGTATCGTTTTGGTTTGGGGTCCGTGGTAGGGGCAGTTTATATTATATTAAATTTAAATAATCTTGTATATATTTATAGGGTTAGTGGTATTTTAAGCAATAACTTTGGCAGTAGGTTGTACGGAATTTTAGTGTTTCTTTAACCCAGCTAATTAAAGGGTTGTATCATTTTAGCTATCTATATCTAAGTATTATCTTATATTGCTTTAGGGGTGTTATAAATAAGGAAATATATTTAAGGTGTTTACCTATCCGCATTTTTACAAGAGCGTAGTGCGTTAATTCGCCATGTATTAAGGGTTTGCCATTAAAGCCTTATAGGCCTTAGGGCTTATTAAGTTTCTTTAAATTTAGGCATTAGGTTTTTGCGTAGTTCATATTAATAAAGTCTATGCTAGTAGCTCCGCTATCTATAAGAATTCGTACCTCCTTCTATTTTTTAAGTGTTTAAATTTCGCCAAGTACATTAAGGGAGTTATATTATGTATTAGCGCTAGAAGAGCCTAGATACTTATACTCTTCCACTTTTTGTCCTAAGGCGTAACTTGGCCCTAGGACGATTTGTTTTCCAAGTTAGCTAAGGGTGAGATGCTTTATAACAACTAGGTATGATTTATAGAACGAGTATAGGTTAAGGAGCGAGTACAGCTTAAAGAACAAGTGCGATTTAGGAAGTGGGTGCAATTTAAAGACTAGGAGGAACTATGGCGGACTTTTTTAAAAGGGTAAGTTCGGCAATTCCTTTAAATATATCCTTTTTTACCACATCCAAAGCATTCTCCGTTTATAGCTTAAGTTCTTCATTTGTTGGTTCCCAAGGGTATATAAGATTGAGTGGTATTAAGGTCCATAGGGTTGTATATAGGACTTTTTAGGTTTGGAGAGGGATCGCGTTTTAGGGTATATGTTGGTTTTGTGGAGTTTTAAACATAAGGCGTAGTCGGCTTTAGAGAACGAGTTTGTTTGTTATATTAAAGGTCCTCATTAATTTATTAACATATTATAGCAAATTTAGGTAGGTCTTTTAGCAGTTCCCTACCTACTAACTAGGCTCTAATCTTATCCAAAATAGCTCATTAAAGAGTAGTAACTTTAGCAGCTTCATTTTAATCTAGTTTGCTAATAAGGCCTAAAAATTCCAAAAAGAAGCTGGTAAATTCTCAGTTCTATTATTATAGGTTTTTAAGTTTAGTGACAGCTATGTGTTCGCGGCTAGCGTTATTATATATTCGTTCTAGTAGGGAGACGAAGATTTTAAAACTAATAAAGGTGCTGTTATAGAAGAATGGATCTATAGTTTGTGTAGCGTCCTTACTTAAACAAGACATTTCATAGCTAATTTTGCTAGCTTTAGTGGGGTATCGGTTGTAGTTTATTAAGAGTTTAAGACGGAGCTTAGTTACAAAGGGACGTAGGTTATTTTAATTTCTATTAAACATTGGAGGATTAGGGAGCTTTTTGGATTTTATAATAGGTATTAAATTTGTTATAGATATGGGTTAAGTTACTATTACTAGTTTAAAGTTCGCGTTTAAGGGGCTAGGTTCGGATATAGTTATATTAATTTTGTTTGTAGGCGGTGTTGGGGTCTCTAATGTAAATGCTTAGACGTTATAGAGTTCTTCGCGGAGTGCTTCTATTAATCGCTGATGCTGGGCTTCTAGTGCAGCCCGTTGCTAAGCTAAGGCATCTATAAAGGACTGTTATATTATAGTCAACTGTTCCCTAACTAGGGATATAATACTCATAGTTATTAAAGAGGATTCGGGTTCGTTTGCCATTTTAATAGTAGTTATTTTTTTTAACGCAACGTAATGTAAGGGCGCGAAGAGGCTTTGGGGAAGATTTAAAGGAATAATATAAATTCTATCTAAATCTAAGGGTATATAGCTCTTGAAGAGAATAAGACGTTGCGTAAAGAAGAGAAAGGAATAACCAGAGAATCTTATAATTAAATAGTTAGGGGTCTTGGTCGATGCGTGC
>Ga0307507_10001916_pt1 | contig 45228 bp, 31 predicted proteins | sample 7_EM_MG_FD_207223 | JGI IMG/M metagenome (GOLD analysis project Ga0307507, IMG submission 207223) | Populus trichocarpa ectomycorrhiza microbial communities from riparian zone in the Pacific Northwest, United States - 7_EM | ecosystem: Host-associated > Plants > Roots > Unclassified | place... | reverse complement strand
GTAGAGGTTAAAACTTAATATCTATTACGGAATAAGGTATAAGGGATAGTATAGCTTCTTCTACTAACTAGCCGACCTAGATTAATATATAATATATTAATCCCTTTTAACCCTAGAGAGGAGTCTTTCTTTAAGGTTCCTCTTTTTCTAACTCTATACTGTCCTTTTAAATTAATAGAACCTCGCCTGTTTTTGCCTTTATCTAGTAATTCTTTATAAAGTAGTCTTTCTGGCTATATAAGAAGCAAGCTCCTTAATTACTAAGGGCCTATTTATGGGGGTCATTATATATAGGCTAAATATACGCTAGACCCGCAGTAGAACTAGCTGCATAGCTAGCTACTAAATTAACAGCGGGCTATACAGCTAGTACTATAGGAGTTGCAGATTATGCTAGGGTGTTATAGGCTATTTATAAAGTGCTTATAGTCTAGTTTAGAGAGTTTCTAGCTTTATACTACTTAGATTATACCTTAATTTGACAAAGGCCTTGGTTAATAGCTAGGTAGTAGTCCGTAAGTACCTTTAGCGTCTATACAGTAGTAAAAACTGGTAGTATAGCGCGCTATAGGTCTAGGGTAAGCTTGTTAAAGAGGTCTAGTATTAGGTCTTTATAGGGAATTTAGGCTTAGCTAGCTAGGTGTAAAAAGCGGGTCTAAAAGGCTAAAAAGGTCTCCATCATCTTTATATTAAGAGCTTTGTAATTAAGGTGGGCGTTCTGTGTCTTAAAGGGGTCCTTATAAATGGAAGACAGGTAGTTAACTATCTCTTCTTTAGAGAGGAAGGGGTCTGCTGAGTTCTGGGCGTATCGCGGACGTAGATGCGTCTATGCGTCCCCGCCAGTACGGCCAAAGACATAGGCTATTTTAGCTTGGGTAGTAGGGAAGTGGTCTATATTAACTTTAAGCTTGTTTTACAGTTAAAGCTTCTAATTATTAAATATAGGGTTAGTTCCGTCTGTAAGTAATAGGGGGTCCATAACCTTCGCGGACTATAACAATGCTAATACTGTATATTAGGCTAGGGTTTTAAGGACTATAGTAAGTCTTTAGGTGTCTAATAACTCCCTACTAGGTATAAGGATGTCTCTAATTTTAAGCAGCTCTTAAAGCCGTTTAATTTTGGTATTAGCTGCTACAAGCTCTTCCTAGGGGGTTAAAACGGCGACTGTTTTATTATTAGAGGTATTTACGGGTCCTATAGCAGCTTTGCCAGCTGCTATATTTCTTAGCATGGTGGTAGGGGTATTAGGTAATTTCTAGTGTTTATTTATTTTCTAGGGGTTCTGGTCTATGCGTGTCCTATTCTTAGGTTTTATATTCTGTTTATATTCTTTTAGTTTTTAGGGGTCTGTCCTATCCTTATAGTTCTAGTAATGTCCTTAGGGTCCTATTCTGTGTCCTTTATAGATATATTTGAGTTCCTTTTTAGGAAGAAAGAGTAGTTAAGCTTTGGATAATATTAGCGACTTAGTTAATTAAGGTATAAGCACGGTATAAGGGACGCGTAAGCCTGTATAATTGGTAGTCTATAAACGAGGATCTAAAGCTAGAGAAAGAAAGGAGAAGAATAGCAGCGCCGCTTGATATTTTATGCGGTCCTCAAGTTACGTGACTCGCGTCTACCATAATCCACGTCTGCCAAGATCCACCGTTTTCCACCAGCGCCGTAACAGTCTCTATATAGCTAGTCTCTGTATCCACCTAATATACCACAATTGCCTAGAACCCTATCTTTGCTAGCGATGTCTATATATTAATTAAGAAGTGTACTAGGGAGAGTAAGTTCTTAAGCTTTTTAATAAGCTCTTTGCGATAAAAGATATAGGTTAATTTAATAAGCTTTAGGACGTCTTATCGCGCGAATTTAAGAGTCTCTTTAGCCCTATAGTTAACTAATAGAATAATAGCCCAAAATTTAGGCTAATTAAGTAGTGAGCAAGAAAGTTTTTGGATGGTAATAAGTTATGCATAGGCTTCCTTAAATTTGGGTACTTTAATAGCTGCTTAGAGGGTCTTTTCTTTAATTAGATTCCGCTTCTCTTATAAAGTCATTTACTCGCTAAAGACGTCTGCAATTGTATTATTAAAAGCTCTCTTTATTAGACCTAGAGGTGTAGAACTAATACGTGTGCTATAGGATTTAAGAAGGTGTATATAGAATCTTTTAGCATTTGGAGAGCCCTTATAGCTAGTGCAATACTTATAATAGTATATCTGCTAGTAATGCTTATTCCTTACCTCCTTAGAACCCTTTGCTTTAAAATATAAGACTATAGCTCCTTATCTGCCTTGAGCTTATTTTAGTAGAGGATTTCGTCGCTATCAGTAGTGCTAGCTTGGGATGCTAGGCAGGAGCTATCGTCTTTATCTTGTGTATCCTCCATAAAGTCCGAAACTGTAGAGGTATCATCTTAAGAAGCTATGTAGAGGTAGAAGGGTATTAAGATAGAAGGTTAATGTGACGTCCCCTGCCAAATTCTGTTATATTCTGCCATACCCTACTATTGGCTCGCTTACCACTAGCGCCTTGGCGTTCCTCTTAAGATATTTATATATACTAGAGCCCCCTTTCTTCTTCTTCTTCTTCTACTTCTTAGCTTAGTATTTTTGTAATATAGCATTTGTTCGAGCTTTAGTTTAGAGGTATTTATTCAAGCTATTACAGTTGGAGGAGGGAAACCCTTAAACGTATGAAACGGTTTAAAACATCTTAAACTAAACAAGGTTTAGTTTTATATGAACCCGTATAGCTAAAACGTTTCAAACACACTGAAACCAGTACGTTTCTATACACCCCTGAGCTCAACCGCCTGCTTCTCCCTCAGATCTCCCCTCCCTTCCGCTCCTCCACATACTCAGCCCCGTTGAAGAACACATTCTCCCTCATATCAAAACCCACATATCCATCTACATCTTCATCCTCATCTGCATGATCCTCATTTACACCATAGAGCTCCTCACTCTCGTAGCTATCATCGTCCGATTCTTCTGCAACTACCTTTTGAGAATTCACAAACATCTTTTTAGAGCTCGGTTCTCGTTCCACGTTCGAAGAGGTGCGGAAGAAGGGATGCTCAGCAGAAAGTACTTTGCCAGTCGTGACGAACCCCATTGGTGTGTGCTCAAAGCCCTGACCCTTTCTCCGGACGGCAAGCCACTCATGCAAGAATGTAAGTGGCTTCTTGGTGAAGCGTTCCAACTTTGTACCCTGGATTCCATCGTCAAGTTCACTCATCCCGCCATCGCCACTAATGTCCAGAAACCGGAGCATTTCCCCATATTCCTCCCATTCAAAATATAGTCGACCGGAAAGAATACCGAGTTCAATTGTAAGCCAGGTCGGTGCCTTGAAACCAGCCGGTAATGGAGGTGTGGCGTAGAAGTCCAAGTTGTTGAAGTGCAGCATTCGTCGGGTCACTGGAGCAGAATACAATATGAGATGGGTATACGCCAGCTCCTGGCGAAGGATGGGAATCAAGAGATTCGCCTCTTCTGGAATTACGACCAAGGCCGTTTCTGTCAACCTACCCCAAAGAATCCATTGGACAGGCCTCAAAAAGTTGTCATTGGGTTGAACAACGCTGACGGTTCTTGAAAATTGAGTTGATATATAAAACTTTGACGTAGCGTTTACTGAACCAAGTCTGTGTTTGATTCCGAGCGCGGTCTTCTTGAGAGCATAGAAAGCATGCTCATACCCAGTACTATCTGCAATCAACCTTCCAGTCTCCGCAAATTTCCTGATGTCAGGATGGAGGCCTGGGAATTGAAGGGGGGCGTAGTAAGCAGGCTTTTGAATCTCCCTGACACTTTCGACTTCAAAGGCCACCTCCCGCTCTTGCTCAACTTCTTCTAAAGCAGTGGCATGGACAGCATGTCCTCTATCTTGGAAACCCTTTTTCCGTTTATTGAGCTCTCTCACATAGCCGCTGAGCGATGGCGCAAATAACGTGACGTCTGGGCTTAGTTTAATTTGTCTGGGTTCGTACAACTTCTTAAGGGTCTGAAGCTCTTTTGATTGCAAACTATCAAGATATTCCTTTCGGTTAACCTCATCCCGGAGGAAGTTTGGATTATCGAGGCGAGCCTGCATGCGTTGACAAAAGTCCGTTCCTTGGGAAAAATACAAAGGCTGCAATTGCTCGATGGCATTGCAGGTGGATTCCACAAGCCAACATATAACATCATAGCTATCGACGCGATCGTGATAGTCCTTATGGCGGAGATCGATAATGTTCTGGTGAACCTCCAACGGAGCGAAGAAGGTTACTGACTGGGATTGACCTAGCAGCCGAAGTCGCATCGCAGCTTGTACCAAAGCGTCCTTTGAAAGATGCGGCCCAAGTGTCAATGCAGCTCGTGCATCTACTGGAAGCTTTAAGTCAGTTCCCCGGCAATGCGATTCGTCCAGATAAACGACGCAATCGGTCATATTCTCGGCGAAAGGCGAAGCAAGTAATGGCACTCGCGACCCTTTACGATAAAGAACCCAAGCGCGATTATCTGCATCAAAGTAGACAGCTGCAGCTGCCTCATGGTCGATCGAAAGCCATGTTTTTGCAAGTTGAAAATTGTCATGCTCCAGTATCTGCGCTCCGCTATCGATGAGAATTCGAATTCTCATAGTCTTGAGTTTCGCAAGTAAGCCGTCCTCAGTCAGACGACGTCCACCTCGGTCCGCTGCAATAAAATACTGACGGTTCCGGGGCTCTAGGAGATAAGAGAGCACCCCCGCATTTGTATGGGCAAGGCTAGACAGGTCTTCTTGCTTGATTGTCAGTGGCAACATGTTTCTTCCGTCGTTAGTTCCAGAAAATCCTGTAGTTCTAATTTTCAGTCCGCGGTCTGTACAACCCTCCGGGTTGAAGAGTACCAGATCCCAGCCCGATGCAGACAATTTCGTCTTAAATTGCTTTGTGTGCTGAGGGAAGACAAAATTGTTCAAGTAGTATTCGAGCAAGGCAACGTTGAACCGACAATGCTCGTGGAGCTCAATCAATTGGGCTCTGTCGTCCACATTGATGGAATTCCAATCCCTCAGGGATTCAGGAACGTTGCCACTAGTCCACTTTTCATATTCTACGCTCGGTTCATCCGATTTGAGCAACTGTTCTAAAGCCTGCCGGAATTGAGAAATATCCAGACCACCGTAGTAGAAAGACAGAGCCGTTAAAAGAATCGCAACATCGGGATGCCCCCACTCGGCGGAGATCGATGGAACGCCTTTTGCGTGAAACTAGATACCATTAGCCACCCCGAAGAAACCCAAACCACCCAACGCAGAAAAGATGGCTTACTGGGACAGCAATTGGGTCCCGAGTAGGATCCAGTCCATACTGAACGTTCCATCTCTTGTGGAGTGTGAGCAATAGAATTCGATGCACGAACAAACCTCTAAGAAGATACACAACCTTCTTCAGATGCAACTTGTCCTTGAACATTTCGTTTATCCGGTCCATGGTCCCAGATGACACCTTTGAAAGGGAAATGAATTCCTTGATAGCCTGACGATGTTGATCAGGATACTCGGCGCATTGTAAGCTCGGCAATCGTCCTTTGCAGATATCGTCCACCAATCGAGTCAAGAGGTAGTCCTCAGCATCCTGACGGAGGAAGTATATGAAAGGGTAGCCCCCAGAAGGCCTTGGGACAATTTCAATGCTCCGCGGGAACTTGTAATGCACATTCCATAAATGAGCTTCGACTAGCATGAGGACATTCTGGATAGTTTGCCATCGTTGGGGATGACCATCGACAGCCATTTGAGTTCCAGAAGGGTATATCAACTGAGTCCTGACGGCCAAGGAAACGTCGCATTCATCTAGCACATCTCGAGCCACTTTATCAAACCACGATTGGACTCTAATCATCGGCTTTGCCTCCTCGGTTCTACCGTCGCACAAACGTTGGATTCCGCTTAGCTTAAATGAAAGGAGATGTTCTGGAAGAGCCAGAACAATTCCAGATTTCTTTTGAAGCTCGCTATGCAATTGATAGAAAGTCTGCGTCAGACCACAATCTGTAGGGGTCTTCCGAGAGAAAGGGATATGAAGAACCTCTCGGTTAAGTAGGCTGCCAAGTCGAGACTGTAGGACCTGAGCTGACTGTAAGAGGAGAGGTCGCGGGACGACGACTCGTAGAAGTTTGCGTTTGTCTGCCAAGACGGCGGCAACCATAGGAAGGATACACGAAGTTTTGCCTATAGTACGTCAGCAACATATTCAAGCTCTCCGTGAAAAAGGACCAATGTAGCATGAACTAAGGCTAGCCCATACAGCAATAAAGCCCACGGTAGATAACGAAAAAATGGCACACGCAAAAGTAGACCCAGGGGAGCGATCTAGATCGCATGCCATATAGAGGCTCTAGATTAGCTTCAGGCACACTACAAAGCTCTAGTCGGTGGGTAAAATCATCTGAAGCAAGTAAAAGGATGGTGCCAATGGTGAAGGTCCCTGGCGGAAAGAGTATGCTCTTGCGTGTGCTACTTTTTATATGCCCTACGTGCCAGTATAACTTTTAATGAAATTTGAGAGAAATACATACCCTTTCCCATCAAAAGTTGGAGCACGGAATTACCTCCAGAGCTCGGAGATATCGTGGCATCTGCCACGTCAACTTGCTCAGGTCTAATGAGAAAATTGCCGTCTATTTCCAAGAGCAGCCAGTTAGTATTCTGTGACGGATCCCAATTTTGGTGACCAAGATTCAGTCTCTCATCAATGAACTGTTGTGTGTTTCCTTTAGATAATGCGTCTTCGATTCGAAGAAGTCGTTGCAGCGCAGTAACGGCGACTCCTAGATCGACCAGTGCTTCCTTAGTGCCGCTCCCAAATATCGATTGAGATGAAAGCTGTTCGAGAAGTGTGATCAGATCCATTTTCGGCCAAAGCCTACACTGCTGCAGCCAGTATGCTCGCCGGTCATTTTTCGTGAGCGCTTTCTGGAGATGCTCGAGCTTTTGCTGATACATTCGCCCAGCTTCATATATTTGAGCCGACAGAGCCGTTCCATCAAAAGGCCACGCTTCGGAGCTAGGTGTTGAGAGTGATGCCAAGGCATTGATACTCTGCTCAAATTCCAGACCATATTGATTATGTATCAAAGACCCAGACCTTTTCAAGTTTGCAACAATTCCGTTAAGCTCAGTGATCTGTGGATTTGGAGCAATTTTTGTCTTCCCCCGCTCAGTCTCATTCTTTGAGCCAAGGGGATCAAAGAACGGCGATGTAAGATCATTTGGTCGTGCGGCTAAAATTGGATTGCTCGAGGTTTTCAGGCGGCTAACTCCTTTCTGGAGTAGCTCTTGTAGGTTTGGAATCTCTCCACCCCTAGCCCTCATTGCATACACTTCGGATTCTCGCGGCATAATTGGCTCAGCGGAATGAGCAACGCCATGGCGTTTAGTCATACACTTCTTGAGAACCGACTGAACACATTCTAAGTAACGGAAAAACTCAAAATTTCGCACTAGCCGCATCCATTCTGGCTGAATAATAGCTACCGCTAGCTCAATATTGATGTATGTAGCGGCTGGGAATCCAGCTAGGCTCAGTGATTCGCAAGGCCATTGATCCAAAAAGAATTTGGCCAACTTCTGACACTCACTCTCCGCAATGTCTTCCGTAGCTTTCTTCTCAGCTGCAAGACGAGCACGCTGTCTTGGTCTGAGATATGGATGAAGGGCATCCCGCTCATCACCAATTTGTGATACCCTAACTGATCGAATGAGCTGCACCAAGTAGTCAATTTTAGGTACTTGGTTCGGTCTGAACTGGACATACGACGGCCAGGAAGGAGGTTTCAACAGTTTGAGCTCCGACAGAACCGCGAATGCTATCAGCACTCTCAACAACTCCATGTTGGCATCTGGACGAAATGCCATGAGTCCAAGAAGAAACATTAACGAGTACCTGTCGCCTTCCGTTGCTTGACAACACGTGGACGCCAGCGCCCCCCATTCAATCGCCAGGTCAACTTCCAGGTGATCTGTGAGTAGAGACTTGTCGAAATCTCTTACATGTCCACCAATCGTCGGAGACTGTTGAAGTAACCCTGCTAAATCATGGGTGGTGTTAATTTCTGACGGCCAATCTCGCAGCAAAGCCGTGCATGAAAAGACATTGCTTCGCGCCGAAGACTGCTGACGACAATCTCGAGCTGGGTAGTGATGGTCCATTGTTAACTCTTCGCCCAGAAGCCATGTTGGCGGAGTATAATTGCAAAGCTTTAAGATGGCACGAGATTCTAGGTGAGGATTCCCTGGTGGATAGGTATGGGAACACTGAGGCTGCGCGTCAACCGCAAACCGGCTCAGTTTGGCCGATTTAGACCATATCATTTCCACGAGATATCGATATCTATCGTCTTGGATTGAGACTGTAAGATCAGGGTCCCAGGAAACCTTTTCCATGCACTTGAGGTCCGGCGGATAATACTCTCGTTTAGGTGTCAATTTCGCAATATCCACTAAGATTCCCAAATTTGCAGGCACCAGAGGGGACCATGGCTGGTAGCAGCCAGATTGTAATTGACGTAACGCTTCGTCAGCTCCTGTCTTTCCTGTGAGCTGGTCCGGGATGAAATAAGAAGTCATGGCATGCAATTTCGCTCTCAAGTACAGCAGTCTGGGCTCAGCCGGACATTCTAAACGACCGAGGATTTTGTTGATTTTAAAAGTCGCATAAGTTCCGGGGTTTGAGATGTCGATTCTAACATGGGGCCCGTCGCTGCGATACTTATGAATCCCAAGGGGGACTAGAATTCGACGTCGGCGATCGTTCTTAGTTGAAGATATGATAAGTTTAGAATTTAGCCCATACCATGTACCCTATTTTCTGGTCAGTTTAAAGGCAATTTTCTGTCTTTGTGAAACTTACGGCATCCTGGTCCGGTGAAATGACTCCCCGAAGCTGAGGAGATTCAAGGAGACCTTTCCGGTTAACAAAGAAACTCAGCTCTAGGCGCCTCAATTCCACAGTCAGGTTCCGTGTAAGTGGCTGGAACACAACCAGTTGCGTAGAGTATTCAAAGTACATAAACTTGAAAGCAACCGCACGGCAAAGAGGGCTGTTTGGGTCGACAAGCGTGGAGGTCCTCCGAGTAGCACGCCTAGTGTGCAGGTTGATCCGCCAATTTCCTTCTTTACTCTTCCACATTTCGTCTTGCCTAATCTCCAAGATTCCGGAATGAAGATCGAGCCAATGGAAGCAGTTTTCGATGAGTGGTATGGGTAAATCGAACTGAGAACCCATGAAGAAATTTTCCTGAGGAATGAGCTCGAACGTCCACCTCCCTTGGCAAGCCCTCACTACCAATTTACCACCCCGAAACCCAATGTGAACTTGATAATTATAAGGCAGGTCAAGTGCAAGCACAAATGACATTCCTGGGAGTGTAGATGGATAAGCCATGAGATTCGGGGTCTGGAATAGGCTTTGTAGAACAGAGGATTCGCGATATTCTACTGGAAGCTTTCCAAGTGGTTTGCCGTTGATAATCAAGTGACCGAAAACGAAATTGTAGTGAAGGAAATGCTTCGCGATCTGGGATTTTGACCCCATCGTAATCTGTATCCAATCAGAATGCGGATCCTGAAGAAAAACCACGTCTGCAGACTGATTCAAAATTCCTTCGGGCATCGGCCAGAATGCAGTGATAGCTGCTAAAAGTACCTGTTGGCTCGCTACTATGGAACGTTTAATCAATAGCCTAATCCGGAAAGCTAGTCGAAGATCACGTAGGATAGCGTTTCGTAATTGAAATGGGAGAGTGTTGATCTTGCCGCTGAGGTTGTCCTGGAGAGCGATAGAAGCCCCTATAAAATATTTCAGAGCTGTCGGATCTATAGCGCTCAATGAGTCCTGATGCAAGTGAAAAGTGCGTTTGCATAAAAGAGCTGCCCAAATTGGATAATACGCTGTTCGTTCGGTGGCATCATCTCCTGAGCACTGCATCTCGGTCCTGAGCCGCACTATCCAGTCCCACGTAATCGTGCGGGCTTTAACAATCAGATCCAGAGCTTGCGAGCGGATAGGTGCCGAAATTGACCATGCAGCTCGGAGTAAAATTGTTATTAGTAGTTCCATTTGCAGTGGCTCCCGCCAATTGCGTTGAATGCCTTCTAAGCGCTGATCTAGCTGCTGGAAGAGCCTCACGCAGAACAATGGCTCCCGAAACACGACATGTACGTCTCTTAGGAAATCATCATTCGACATGGGTCCAAGCTGCATAACAAGTCGGGATACGAGAGAAACAGTCGACTCTGAAGAAAAGTTTATGTTGGATGAACCCAACTCTCTCAACAATGTCAGCCATCGACAATGAGTACCATTAAGGAGACTTTGCCCTGCTGTAAACTCGTGAACATTCAATTCAGAAGGACAGCTCACTTGATTAGCGATAACTTCGTAGGATGATGGCCAGTCATTCTCATTGCTCGTGACCACGCGAGTTGATCGGACTTTAGTAAGGAGCTGTCGCGAAATTAGGCTCGTGCTATATGGCGAATTGGAAGGGAGCCTCAAGGAGAACGGCTGTGTAAAAGAAGGCTTCTGTTTCGGTGAGCCAATCCAAAAGCGGGTCCTTGAATCGAAATATTTTAGTATCAATCCACAAGGGCGGAAAACGCTGTCCAGATCTATTGGGAGCCCGATATCGGAATAGTGAGACCTCAGATGTGATTTGGTGGTTGAGGCAAGTGATAAACTTGGTTTTGGTGTGTTAAAGTAGCCCTTTAGCTCCGAATAATCTTGAAGCAATAAACGAGGTTCAACAACTGATCCTTGTGTCGAATATCCAAACGTAGAGAGCATTAACCACGTCGCATCGCGGTACGAAGCAAACGACGCAGGGCAACCGACTTCAAATAATACAGCTTTAAGAGTAGCCTCATCCGAAGGCAAAGGATGCTCGTACACCTTGATTTTGGTCCGTTTGGCTTCTCTCTGGAGAAAACACTTGCGGCAGCGTCTGTCATCATGATCTCGCATGAGAGTAATCTCATTAGTCATATACAGACAGGCTGTTTCGGATATTTCCTGCATCAGTTTCTCGTATTTCTGCCTTAAACTCTGCCATTCATGCTCCTTTGCAATGCGTCGAGCGGCGGCATCTTGCTCGATACTCTCGCGAAGCAACTGTAGCCGGCCAGAATCTGCCGAGAAGTCGAAGTAACGAACAGGAAAACAAGATTCTGATGGGTCTTCGAATATGGTTCTCGGTGATGCTGCTTCTTGGCACCGTGTTGACAGGTAAGACTGAACCCTCTGCACACGCTGTAGCTCCGCTGATGATAACAAATGTAGCGGATCTAAAACGTGGTGGTCAAATCCTGGGTGATAATCTCTCAACAGATTGAATAATTTGACAGCACAATCGTCCATCGCAACCCATAGCTCCAGGAGAGTCAGCAACATTACACTCTTGACTTCGAGGTAATCATCATAGGCATCACCGACATCTCGAATGTAGCTTTGGATCCTCGATGAAAGCTCGGTACAATGCTGTACGTTCTGTGCATCGTAGCGACGCGATTCGTCTGCAATTACTTCGCGCGTCTCGAAGGCCATTAAAGGCACATATCGATTACAAAAAGCGACGAAAGGCTTGCTAGCGGCGACTGAAGCTTCGTAGCGCTCGACAAACTGGTTTGGCAAATAAATAGGAGTATAGAGTCCAGTGAGCGGCTTTGACAAAATAAAATCTAGAAAATGGCCGCTCGTAGGAAGCCTTAATACCAAGCTGCTCTCTTCTGCGTGTTTTGGAAGAGGTGCAATGGGTCGGCATATGTTCTTCTTGAATTTCTCCCATTCCCGTAGGAGATAGTCACTTGCGCCAGCCATTATCTTTGAGAAAATCGGTCTCATCTGCTGAAAAAGATGATCATACTCGACTCGCGATTTTGTTGTTGCCCTCTCTCTCTCTAGCTCGAGCTTCGCGAGTCGACGGCCAAGTTTTGCCTTCAATACTTCAGAAGCTTCATGGGGAATAAGGTGCAAGACATCGTCCAAGAACCGGGCGAGGAAGAGAACCATTAAAAATTTATAGTGTGCTCGACCAATCTCCTCTCCTAGCAAGCTATAAAGTTGTCGTTGAACGGCAACTCGAAGCACAAGCCAGAAAGGCATTCTTCGCCATGGCTTGTGGGCATCGTTCCAAGACACGTTATCTCGTACCCTCTTCTGAAGTACCGGAGGCAAATGCGGGCGACCATTAGCTTCCAAGAGGGCCATTAGCATTCCCGTAATAAGCACAGGAGAGTTTGTGTCCCGAATCTCAGTAATAGAACATCCCGCTTTGTACGCCTTGGCAGCGAATCGTTTGACAGGCTCGATGCTCGCTTTTTCGAGAAATATGGCAAGCTCGTCTTGAAATGAGGGGTCCGAATATTCACGGTACGGAACAGAGACGGCACATCCAGGAAAATCCCATTTCAATGCGTTATTTGATGCGATGACACTGCAGGAGTCCGGCGAGGCTTCGAAGGCTTCGAAGATTACCCTGTTTTCACCGTGATGACTAGTGAAATGCGGCATGTCAGTAGAAAATTCTTCTGATAAGCATTGCTTTACCCACTCTCGTTTGCTATAGATTACAACCCCGGCATTCTGTTCTGTTATACACAGAATCAAAGCATTATTGCACTCTATACGGGAAAGCTCCTTCAGCAGAGACACTCTATTTAATCTAGCACCGATATTCAACGCTCTGCTTGTTTGGACTGAGCAACGCACGGTGTCGAGCTGAGATTGTACTTCGAGACTGGCTAACGGGATGAGATGTTTCAATGCATCGATGAAACGGTCACATAAAGCGGCCTGAAGCTTGTCCAGATAATTGTCCTCTCTGCCGGGAAGTTTTCGGGGTAAAACAAGGTGGTAATACAGCCGTTCGAGCAAGGCGGCTCGAGATGCTGCAGTATCCATGACCCCCAGAGGGAACACGGTTGAGGAATTGAAAAACGAAGATATGAAATGCAATCCTCCATCAAAGAAAGCTATAAGAAATCTCGACAATCAGGTTAAGAGTAAAAAGAGGTGTGATCGACTGTGGAGGTTCAGGTGAATGTGCTCAATCTTAGAACTGTTGAGGAATGTGTTATATAGATGTCGGTGGGCGGGATAGAAGGAAAGCAGCTTTACTCGGGAGGAGTTGAGCGTTCTATATGGCGTCCAATTAGGCTACGCCACGCAAGATAGGCAAGCAGCAATAGTATATCCACGGTCCGGTTTTATATGGCTGAATCAGCCGCTAAGTTACGATTTTACACCACCTACAGGTGAGGAGGCCCGTGCGCTCAGCGGCATGTATATCTGCGTCCGATCTTCAATATTGAATTTGTTGCTCGTTTAGCATTAAAAGGGATATAGTATATCCTGTTGGATATTAACGCATCTGGTCGGTGGTGTCACACCAGCCCTGGGAGGCTAACTAATGGCGGAGGCCGGCCAACTGACGTATTCCTAACGTTATCCGCACGTCAGGTAGTTCTTTCCGGCAGCGCTTTTCCCCAGACACTTGGCACTGCCAGTCCCAGTTAGATGAATCAACACGGTCTTTGCCAGTCCAACAACAATTTACTTCCATCCTCCACTTCTATTTTCCGAATCATAGGTTTGTGGATGCTGCTACTGGCTTTCGAGATTGAATGTCAAAACGAAAGGAAGAGGAGGCGTAAAAATGCAGAGCACGACAGGCAATCCCATGTACGCCTTGCGGGATGTGCCGGGGAAAGGAAAAGGTCTCGTCGCAATCGAAAAGATCTCCAAGGGCACGCGAATTCTTTCTGAAGAGCCCATCATCACAGTACCTCGTAATGAACCGGTTAGTGAACCGCTACGGACATCCATCTGCCAGCAAGTCGATGCACTTAGCGAACACCAGCGGCGAGCCTTCCTCTCCATGCACAACATCCACACATATGGGAATGCCGCTGAGCAGTATCTCGGGATCGTTCGAACAAACGCCCTCCCCATTGAAACTGACGGAAGTGGAGGGGGAATCTTCCTCGAAGCATGCCGCATTAACCACGCCTGCGATAATAATGCACAGAAGAACTGGAACGAGAACATTAAACGACACACAGTCCATGCTTTGAGAGACATTTACAAAGGCGAAGAGATTACGATATACTACCTAGGCGTCCACAAGAACTGCGAAGCCCGACACGAGGCTCTTCAGGCAAAGTTCGGCTTTACATGTTTGTGCCGTCTCTGCTCCTTACCGCCAGAGCAGAGCCAGGAAAGTGATAGGAGATTGGATGAGATTTACCGGTTGGACGGTCTCATCGGCCGAGGTGGCATAGAGGGGATTTTGTCATCTCCACTACGGACCCTCCGCTACGTTGATCAACAGGTCCGTCTCTATAACGAGCAAGGACCGGGTGACGCCGGTTTGCCGCGGGCCTTTCTCGATGCCGCTCAGATTGCTATCGCCAATGGCGACTTGGCAAGAGGACGCATCTTCGCGGAGAGGGCGGTGTCTGGGTGGTGGACGGCCCTTGGCGGCGACAGCACGGAAGCGATCGAGCACGGAACTCTAGCACGGGACCTCTCGAAGCACAAGCTATACGGAATTTCAATGAAGTGGAGGACGACAGTGGATGAAGCCCCGCGCGGACTTGAACCGAGCGACTTCGAGGACTGGCTTTGGAAGAGGGAGAAACCAAAACACCTGGGACAGCTGGCGGATCTTCGGAGCCGCGCAACCTTCCCCGGGTTCATTGACCTCCCAGACGAGAACGACGTTGATCTGGACTTCTATGAGGGCAGCGACATGGTTACTTACCGACCGCGACACCATTGGTGCTTCTTAGGCGAGATTGTGGATTTCGCCACACTCGTTCGTTTGCAGATGGAGATCAAGGATGTTGACGGTAGGAAAATTCCGCTGTACTTCTATACCGATGGCCGAGGCAGTGAATTGGCACCTGCACAGGTTCAAAGGGGGTACACGGTCGCAATTCTCTACGCACAACGTCACGCATTTATGTTTTGTGAGCCTGGTATCCGCCATGAGGATCCCCGGATGATCAAGGTACCACAACAATTGCCAATCTATATAATTAAGCTTGATCCATGTTCGCTAACCGAACGCGACGTCACGCAGATCTTTCCACTGTCACTGCATGAGTTACTGGCGTTGAACGACCAGGTCCAACAGTTCTCAATAGAGCTTAACGGTATCAGAATGTGCCACGGGTGCGGTAGGAAGGCAGCCTCTCTGAAACGGTGCGGCAAGTGCTCGTCTTTCTGGTATTGCGACAGGGTAAGACCGCCATTGAAAATCTTCCCCGTATTATGTTGACTTGGATGCTAACATGGATGCGATGAGGCCTGTCAGGTAGCTGGCTGGAACGAGAAAGGTCACAAGGCTAATTGCAAGCTACTCAAGGATCCCGATTTGCGAGGATTGTTTGTTCTCAAATGGGACGAGTTTGATAACCATGTTCGATTTCCTCTTCACGCTACAGAGGACTCCTGGGTTTGAATATTGATAGGCTTGCCACCAGCAAGGCATCGCGACGAATAAAAGGGCAGCACTTTCTAACGCGACGCGCTGGCGATTCACGGCACTGGCCGCCTCTTGAGGTGTTTGTCATAAATATGTTTTGTTAGGTTATCGGCGTCACGTTTGCATCCACAGACTGGGCAGACTAAGAGAATGTTCACGGAAGCAACGCTCTCCTTAACAATTGTCGATGCAGTTGCTGCGACAGAGCTAGACCGGGAACCAGCAGCTGTGGACATAGTGGAAGGTGTTTGTTTATGGGAAGCTCCCGGCTTATAGCCACCATTTACTTGATTGCGGTGAGGTTCCTCTGGTTGGTTGCAGAGCAGCGCAAGCTGTCGTATAAGGCTCATACGTAGCTGGTAGAGTTCATCCCTGTTCGAGACGTTGACAACTTCTGGGAATAGCTTGGCAATCCGGGCTCGTTCCAGGAGCCGATATTGGAATGTTGGCGGCGCGAGGTATTCCGATGGTAAGATACCATCCAGCTGCCGGCTAATCTCCTCCCCATGTATTGAATCATGAAACTCTTGAATGGCGCGGGCCAGGCGCTGATCGTGTAACTTTTGCCTCAAGGTGTCCAGTTGTCCCTTATGTCTGCTGTATCGTTCGAGAAGTAGCACGCCCTCAGTGTGTCCAATAGTCAGCGTTCGGCGAGCGTAAGAGCCCTGCGAGCCGTCACAAATACTACCTTATACGTCGCGATTATAGTAAGTGTTAAAAAAATACAGCCCTGTAAAGGATTTATTAAGGATTGACTTAGAAGAATACTTTTAAAGCTATATATAACGAACGCTTATAGCAAGAACTACGGTAGCGTTCCTTATTAAGCTAGGTATATAGATATCGCTATGCAGGTCTGGAAGACGTTGAGGTGTCATTATACGTACCAGCAGAGGTCTAGCTGGACCTTTAAAAGCGCCTCAGGTACCAATGAGGAATTTTGAAGGGTAATAGTATGTCAAGCTTGAGGAACTCCGAAATACCAGATCAAGAGCACCCGATCAGCACTCCCGTTGCATGATTTATGTACACTGCTCAAATATGAATTCATGTGGAGTGGGGTTTGTCAACTCATCTATAAAATTCAGCTATCAGATAACGTCGCATTCCACAAGTGGAGCAAATAGCCTTAAACCTGCATTAACTAAGGCAAAAGTGAATGGAGACGAAGGGCGGTGAAGTTTAAGGACTTTAGCGCAGATGTCGAGTTGTCGAGATGCCATTTGCATAAAATTCAAACTTTGCACAATTTTGCAGCAGCTTCATGCGGCAAGCGGTCCCAAAGACGGCAAGAGGTCCTTCACCACGTATCACCACTACTACCCGCGCGGTATCGCCCAACTCCCAAGTGTCCCTTGGCCACCGCCCGGACTGAAAGCGAAACATATTTTGTGCCTTCGATGCTCGCCTGTGATAGCCTTCTTCAACCACCACACAGGAAATCCTGGAGCAAGCCCGCGAAACCGCCACCATGACTTCAGAATCTACCCCGCATGTCGAACTGCCTAGTGATGCTGCACACAACCAAACTGACCACCAGTCACCACGAGATAGTAAAGGCTGGGATGGGAAGTTGAGGCTAGAAAAGAGACCCGTGATAACTAATCCAGGTGCTCTGAGCGACCCGGAGCACTCCGACGAGGATGCACTGCCTGTGGAGCAGATTGAGGCTGATGAAGGTGGGTTGGAGGCAAAAAAGAGAAAGAAAATTGCTGAGGCGGTAGGCTAATGTTTGGGTGTTATAGATTTGCTAGATGAGTATGAGGATAATGAGGATGTCTGTACTCGAGCTCCTTGAGGGCGAAATTTCGAATACTGACCATGGTGGTGCAGGAAATCAACCTCGTACACTGCCGGATAACAAGCATACCAGCGTTACGATTAGAGCGATTCACGAAACTCAAGGTATGCGTCGTCTTTCTCAAGCGGCCTTTCTTACATTATAATGGAACGGACGTTAATAATATTCACTGCAGCGACTCTGCCTTCGCCAAAATCAGCTATCGACCGTTGAACTCCCGGAAAGCCTTGCACCCACCCTTTACGAAGTTGATTTGTACGACAACCTAATAGCACATATCAAAGGCTTCGATGCCTTCACCGAATTGACCTCCTTAGACCTCTCATTCAATAAGATCAAGCACATCAAGAGGCTCAACCATCTCACGAAGCTGAAGGACCTATATTTTGTGCAGAACAAGATAAGCACAATAGAAGGCTTGGAAGGCTTGACAAATCTGAGGATGTTGGAACTTGGGGCGAATAGGATAAGGGTGGGTCAGGGGTTTATGGCGGAGGAAGTCTCATTCGATATGGAATAGGGCTGATGGACAGGACAGACATTAGAGAACTTGGAGACACTGACAGGACTAGAGGAGCTCTGGCTAGGAAAGAACAAGATCACGGAGATCAAGGTAAGCTATTTCATCTTCCACTCCAGCGGCGAGAGCTAATATACTGCGTTGTTCTACAGGGCCTAGACACTCTCACAAATCTCACAATCCTCTCCATTCAGTCCAACCGCCTCACCTCCATAACTGGCCTATCATCCTTGCCAAATCTAGAACAACTGCACATCTCCCACAACGCTCTAACTTCTCTCTCGGGCCTGGAATCCAACACTAATCTGCGCGTCATCGATATCAGTAGCAACCCTATCGATCATCTCACAGGCCTGTCGCAGCTCACGCATCTAGAAGAATTATGGGCAAGCTACTGTAAAATTGGCGACTTTGCTGAGATTGAGCGGGAACTGAAGGATAAAGAGGAGCTCGAAACTGTGTATTTCGAGGGCAATCCATTGCAGCTGAGACAACCAGCATTATATAGGAACAAGGTGCGACTGGCGCTCCCGCAAGTCAAACAGATCGATGCTAGTAAGTAAAACTTGCCGTTGCTAATGCTCCAAACTTGCATAAAGTCGGCGCTAATGCTGGACTACTAGCTTTCGTTAGGGTATCGTAGAGCAGTAGAAACACCAACACCAGAGCAAAATGAGCTCTGGGGATTTGCATTCTGCTCAGCGTGGTGGGTGTATATCCAAATTCGCATTTACTGGTCTCGTTTTTCGGTGACGATGTTATTCCATATTTTATTGTTATGAATACGACTACCCTAGTGATTTTATGCATTCCCAATAGTTGAAATTTCGGGCTCATAACTTTGCAACCTACTAGTATACCTAATATCTCGTTTAAGTCACCCAACAACAGTCCTTCCCTTGAAAAGATAGGCGGAAAAGGTCATCACTCCTGCCTGAACCTCTCAAACTCACCATGTAGGAATATCATGCTCCAACCCCACCAAATATCAACCCTCAGACTTCCGCAAAGTACCCTAGATATCCAGCTCCCCTCACCACTCACTTCCCTCCGCCCCACCTCCAATCTGCTCCACATACGTCTCGACCAAATCCCCGTCCACAATGCCGAGCTGTACACACACAAGTCAGCTCTCATACCCTCAACACCCTCGCCCCCCCTCCCCCACCATCTCCTCCCAAACCGGCCAACAAAGGAACCGCAACGCAAAGCTTACACTTTGGCACGTACTCCCCTCCAGAACCCGCACGCCCTCGAACACGAACCGCACTCCGCCGCCGAGCCGCGTCCGCGCCCGCAACAACGCCATCATTGTCCCCAGCGGCGTGCTGCGCTTCAGCCGGAACTCGAGCTCCGAGCCATCGGGCGCGCGGACGATGACGGCGATGGACGCGTTCGGCGAAGCGCGAGGGCTGCCTGCCTGGGCGGGGCCGGGGAATCCGGTGGGTTGGTCGTGAGCGCGGTTGCTGGGTGCGCGGGGGGCGGCGCGGGGGCGCTGGCTTGCGGGGGTGTAATCGTCGTTGGAGCTGCCGTTGTCGTCGTCGTTGGCGTCATCGTTGGCGTCGTCGTACGGGTTCGTAGAGAGGCCGGCGCGGGAGGGTATGCGGAGTTTGTTGCTAAGGCTGGTAGAGCTAGTGGGGAGGGCGGGACGGCTTAGAGCGGGAGGGACGGGGTTGGGTCTGCGGATAGGGACGGTGCCGAAGTCGTCGATGGACGAAGGATGGGTGGTCTAGTCCTTGTGAAGGGTTTGGCCCGTGAGCTGGAGGGCGGAAGTGATCCTTTTCGCTTATGTGGGAGATTGGGGAGGCGTCTTGGAATGCGCGCCCCGTGTAGCTGGGTGGTCTGGTGCGCGACGTTTCTGTATCTTGGGGGGCGGCGTGGCGTGCGTTGGGGCTGCTTTTGACGGAGGGCTCCAAGGCTTGAGAGTCGGTGCTTATGTCAAAGTATTCATCGTTGTCTGGGCTGTGGGTTTCACTTGCGGTGCTAGCATAGGCGCGCGGTCTGATTAGGTTTGAGCCGGGAAGCTGCAGGCTTTGAGAGGTACCCAGTTCGCGGCTTCTGTTGAGGTTAGTACTGGTGTTTTCAACAGTAGGCCATCCTGCTAAGACAGGCTTCTCGAAGGAATTTGATGGCCACACGTGGTGGAGTCTTTTGTTTTGAGATATTGTGAATTGAGTGCTGCCCTGGTTGCGGCTGTCCCGAATGGCTTGTTCGTTCTCGTCCTTGTTCTCATCCTCGTCATAATTTTCTTCTAAGGCAGCGAGAGTACGAGGATTGATGCTGAGCCTCGGTGCCAAAGTTCCAACGTTCCGGCGTCCTTGTGAAGATTGGTATTGCTTCTGCTATTGTTGAGAGAAGAATTATTATGGACCGCCTGGCCGTTGAAGCCAGTGAACTGCCTAAGGCGTGAGGGGCCTTCATCACCGCGAGGGGCCTTCGTCACCGCGAGGTGCGAAATGAGGGGGGCATCCTTAGTTCGATAAGTCTCCCCTCTAATTAAATGCCTTGAACGGAGGGAATTCGTATCTTGTAGGCCCCGTGAAAGATCCAAGCTGTGTCGCGGGTTTGGATTGCCGTCTTCATCATCTGTGGAGGGTCATCTACAAAGGGACCGCGCGCAGATATACCATGACGACTTGCATGGCTTGGAGGGAGGCCGTTTCCGTCAGGGAAAGCCGAAGCTGGATCATTCGTGAATTCATCTTGGAAGCCGAGAGATGTGTCGGAGCTCAAAGGGTGTGAATAGGAAGGTGGAATATTTCGGCGGTTTTGAGGCGGTGTAACTGGTCCTGAGCCGGTAAAAGGGCCAGGGTTTCTTGGTGAAGGACTAAGACTTGACGACATCCTAGCCCTGTGATGAGGTGGGCGGTTACTAGACATGTCTTATGAGGGCTTTTGTTTTGGTGATTGCAAAAATTAGCAATTTCCTATGAAGAACGCCGATATGGATGGACCACAAGCATCTAATAGATGTGAGCTGAGAGCTGTGGAAGTAGCTGGGAAATCATCGATGCCTGAATGGAATATAGGTTTTGCTAGGTATCTGCGCATAAACCCATATTGAATGGTGAATTTTTAAATGGATATTCAGATGGTGAATGTCCAGAAAATTGCCGGTGACGGATAGAATGTGAAAAGCGAAAATGAGGAACAGGCTCACCAGTAAAGGTGGTAAAAGATACAACTCATTCTTTCAAATATCATCATCATTCAATGCAGCAAAATAAAATTCGAGTAGCTAACAAGGGATATACCTATCCGAATCCAGGATTGACTGTTAATCGACTGACTCCGTGCCCGTTCTTCAAACGCTCAAGCTAAGCCAAACATGATCATATCAGACCTCCTCATCCGTCCACGCTTCTGCATCTCTGTCAAGAAGTTAACACAACATTGGGGAGACCAAGACTGGTTAAGACCTAGCCTCTTCAAGCTCCAGTTCCAACTGCCTAATCCGCTCATCCTTCTCCCTCGTAGATCTGTGTTCGCCCATCTTCGCCTTTAGGGTGTTTACTTCCTGCGTCAAGTGTATGATCTTATCCAGCTGGTTGGTCATAGTAAGGCTTTGCTGCTCTAGCATCGACTTGATATCTGTTAAGTAGCCCTTAATACCCTCCGCTGCACCGCTAGGTGTAGGGCCGGGAGCTGGAGCTGGGGTGTCCTGAACCGATGTAGGGGCTGCTTTGAGAACTGCCGGCTCGACTTGGGCGCTTACAGTGGGCTTGGGTGCCTCCAGCGGTGCTGTGGGGTTGGCATCAGGCGCCCTGGTGATCTCAAGACCTTGAGTCTTCTCTTCCATCCGGGTAGTTATGGCTGCGGGACGCTCGGCTGGCTTGGGAATTTCTTCGAAGCTGGACTCATCATCAGAAGATTCCGCCTCTTCTTTGTCGGCGAATTTGGAAGCCATACTCGCGATAGAGGCTTTATTTTCCTTCATCGAGGGCGGTAGGCTTCGCTGGGCAGCTACGGGCACTGGAGCGGGAGCTGGTTTAGGAGGCTCAGTCTCGGTCTTTGTGGCTGGGGGGCCGACCGGTGGAGCTGAAGATGATGGTTTGTAATCTGAGAGAATTTCGGCGGGTTCTGTTCCTTCATAGATACTTTCCAGTGAAATTTTCGGCGGTAACCCTGTCTTGCCGTTGAACCACTCAGCCGAAGATGCCGCTGGCTTGATGTCCGTCGTTGGTGGATAAATATCACTCTGGAAGACTTCGGCTCTACGAGGCACGATAAATGATATGGGTTCGACGAATGTATCATTTACCGTCTTGAAGCAACGTAGAACTTCGTTTTCGTGTACCTGAGACGTGTCAGTGATAGTTTAGTCTATTATTCAAAGAGACTTACGTTCACTCCACGCTTAGGCATGAAAGCAATGCCTCGTTGTGGATCTGCCGATTTATACTCGGAGAGGTATTCAAACTTGTCGTTTTCGTATTCGTAGTATCGAATGTTTCCATCGCTGTGGAGCTATTAGTATCGATTAAACAGCCGGAGACGTATAAGCTCACCCTTTTCCGGCAAGGTACAAACACTGTGTACCATCATCCCAGAACGGCATGCAAACGCCTGATATTTGATCCAGAATAGTGAAACCTCCAATAGGTTCCTTGGGTGCTCTAGCATCCCAGAGGCCCAATTGGCGATCGCTCATTCTTGAGAAACCCGTGGTTGCAATTCGATCATGTTCACCCATCCAGACAGCACGACTATTCTTTGCTCCAGAATGACCCGGAACTTCGTGAGCAGGCTTTTCTTGCCGAACGTCCCATATACGGAGTTTCTTATCCCGATTCGTGGTAACCAACAGCGATCCATCAGCACTCCAACACATTGACTGCACAATGTCCCTATGTTTCAAGCTCAATTTGGAAGCGCTTGACTCAACATCCCATAGTTTGATCGTATAATCGCCCGATGAACTCGCAAGGACGTTTTCGGCGGCGGGGTTGAAGAGCACGTGCCCTACTCTCCTGGAATTCTTGTCAGCTGCATCATAAGCGCAACAAGAGATCTAGGGTTTACCTTGAATGGCCCGTCAATCTAGCAATTGGCTCAACATCAGTTGGTTCTTCAGCATCTGTGTATAATGTGAAGCCCTCGGGCACCCGCCATATGAAAACCTAACGAAAATTCAGCGCTTGGCATTTCCTAAATGGATGCAAACCGCAAACTTTGCCATCGTCGGATCCTGAAGAAATCAGTGAATCATTGAAAGGACTCCTGTAATATATTTAGTCTTGAGTAATGCGTTTGTGGGACAATGAGACTCCGTACCAGTCTGTATCCAGCACTGCAGCGGTATGGCCACGGAACAATGGTATCTGCTCTGGCAACCTTCCTCGTTCATTGATGGGTATGACCGCAAATGCACCTCCACCACTGGATTCCCAATTGACAGAAATGTATTCAGGGTTGGCCTGTCTTAATTCTCAACAGCTGTATATGCAGGTCGGGTGTGCATTGGGCTGACCTTGATCAAGTTGGTGTCCCAAGCATTCTTTGAGATCCGGATATTATCGTAGCATTGCTCCTAGATTCGAAGCCTCAGTCGCGGCTTCCTTTGATATACGAAGCTCTGAGGAAAGTCTACCTTCTTTGTCGACCGTCCGAAGACGTGTCCTAGAGTGAGCGCATTAGGAGTAAGCTGAGCTGAAGGGCATGCGCTAGGCACTCACGATATTTGGAAGCTCTTACGAAGCGACCAGCCATTTGTGCGCATGCAAATAGAGTGTGCTATGGCGACAGAGAGTAATTCAGGGGGTTAGGAATAGGATTTTGGAGAACTCTAGCGGTTTGTATGCTAGGGAGGGTCAACTTGGGGTACCTTGAAACTGTTCGCGAAAGTTGGTGTTTCGAGTTCGCGACTCTTGGCTTGTTTGGTCCCCTTTGATTGTACCTTCCACTCCAGGCAACCCCTCCAACATCCCACCGGACAACCGTGAACTTGGTTACCGGGCGGGGGGCACGTGCATTGCTCTATAAAAGTTAGGCCGCGAATTACTCATAACCACCTTCCACACCTGTACCCAATCTAAAGTTTGAGGTTCAAAATTCACAATCGTCTAATAAAGCTAGGCTCAATATTGACTTTACTAGCATGTCCCTTACGTTTTCATGCATCTGCTTTCCAGACCGGTACAATGTGGCCGTAGCGCTGACCGAGTTGAGATTTGCTCGCGTTGGGGTAATTTAGTAACTTCGGTAATTCCTTGACGGTGTTTTGGCAACTGATTGTTCTGCCGCAGATACATGCCTTCAGGCTCTGCTTTATATAGCAATGGATCAGATAGGACAACGGCTTTACTTGATATCAGCTTAAGAAACATTAATAATAGCATATAAAGTCTCATAGAGCACCTATCAAAAGAGTAACCGTCATCACACTCTGTTGGCCCGTAAAGGGATGCTTTCTCTCTGGATTCCAATGCCGCTGCTCTCGACGAGTTGTATGCACTCCTGTATAGAATGGATTCTATGCATTCTCAACGGCCTGCGTCATTATATCAGTCTATGGTCGAAGTACTGAATAATAGCGGAGGAACTATTGCTTTACAGGAGTACGTCTGGATGTCGCTCACAGACATCAAAACAGATTTTCATCAACTTGCTTCCGAATGAGGATCGTCAGGCACTAGAGATGGAACTGCAGTCTTTGGACACTATATATTCCACAATTCAATGCAGGACAAGTAGAATCCTCCAATACCTTCAACAAGAAAGACAAATATACGAGGCAAGGCTCAATAGGATCGCCTTTCTATATATTCAAATCTCAACCATTGCTGCCATCCTTGGGATCCAGGATACTATACGATTCATTACATTCGGGCTGCTTGTTTTACCTATCTTTGTCTTTGCCACTCTCTTTGGAATTATTGGCGTCTCCCCCGAAGACGATTTGAAAGCCATTAGCGGGATTTTCGGTTCTGGCAAGTATCTATTAGCAAGGCTAATCAAATAAGGAAGAAGAGTATAGATACAGACGCACAGGGCCGCATTGGCAGAGCATTAGAGCGGGATGTGATTTTGCTGCGGAAAATGGTTACAAGGAAAGCCAGCTACGATGAAAAGAGCATCAGACCCCATCGATCGTACTGAGCAAAGAAGATCAGGAGCTATTAGGCGGGGTAGCAGGGAGGAGAGCTAAACTAAAACTTCCACGATAAAGACGGAGAGTTGCCTACGCGACCTGTGCACTTACGTATAAGTCATCATAGACAATATTGGGTAGGATATACTAATGCCAGTATCAATTGCAAATTCATGGACCATTTATTCATTTGAAAGTAGAATTACGTGTTGAGGTAGAGTCCTAATGAATGTTCCTGTGTGAAGGTTTGATGTATAGAGTATAAATATATATGCGAAATGACGGCCTGCGCTTAGCTTCACTGGCTTGCCGAAGGTGTTATATATTAATTAAGATTCTTCGGGGGGGAATTCTCGTAACTCGCCCAGGACTTCTCAGAGCTAAGGCCTGACGCAGACCTACTTTCGCTCTTTCATTGCTTGCTATGGAGATTTCGATCGTACTAGCATTTTGCTAACCCTTATTCTGATGAGTCATCCTTTCTACTAAGAACTGCTCTCGATCCTCAGTTCCGGCTGGAGTCGAGCAAGTTTTTCCAGACGGCCTCGCGTCTCTCTATGGATGTCGTCCCTTCTCGCCCAATGGTTCTCCGCGAGCATATTTCTTCTCTTCAGTTTAGTCTTTGAGAGCCCGTCTACGCGGAAAGTAAAAACAAGAAAAGGATCGTCCAAAAACAGCCGACGGAAGCCACTCCTGAACTGTGCTTGCTGCATAAGACCTCCTTGTACCAGCTCCTTTTCTAACTGTCCTCATTTTGTGCTGAATCCTGTAGTTCTTGGTCGAACTTAATTGAATGGAGAGAGCTGTTCTAAACAAATTTGCTTGAAGATTTATTATCGTCAGCTTGCTGATAAAGCGTACTTATAACTGCTAGCTCTCGTTCTTTCACGCCTTGTGCTCGTCTAATGGTGGGTGGGTAATCTTCTTTCTCACAGTATTGTTTGAAGTAAAATGCTGAAGAAAGCTAGATGAAGCCCTTTGGTAACGAGTCAACCTGGAATGGGATTCATAAAGGATACATATACATGTGACCATTATATGGCTAGTCACACAAGGATGCCCATCTTTCAAAGCATATTGTTTCTATTGGGTATCTTAAAAATCCGAGCAAAAATATAACATATAAATGAACCTCCCGCTTTCGTTGGACCCAGCCATGTGAAACACGATTCGTTACCATCTCTTGTCCAGACGGAACGTTACCGAAATTCTTCATTCCTTTCTTAGCTAAATGACTTCGCCGTAACAGCTCTCGTTGCCAAGATCTCAATCCGCCTCGCGTAAAGATTCATCATGTGGCACATTGGATCGCCAAACACCACTCCTCGTAACTGCTCATCAGTAACGACACACCCTTCGATATTCTGCTCGCCCACAGTTCCTGGTTTGATCCTCAGTAGCACCAGCCGACCAGCAGTACTTAAAGTGCTAGGAGGAATGTTCCAAACCGGCATTGGGCCTGTCGGACCTGGAGGAGGCCAGCTGTTTGACTTTCCCTTCTGCGGTCTTTTGCTTTTCTTACCCTGTACAGGCAGAACGAGGTTTGAAACGGTTGATAGATTGCAGATCGAATTCGGCGCGGGTGAAGCATAAAGTTTTACCAAGCTACTGACAACAGTTTTGTCGGCTCTAGGGACAGGATCGCCTTCGTTGATGAAGCTAAGGAACAGACTCTTCTCGTGTCGCTTGTCTGTTGGCTTCTGGAGTGGAAGTAAGCTGACTGGTGGTGCGCCGAATGTAATGCAGTGGACGCGCTTGAAGAATCCGGTAAGGTGGTTGAGTTCACTTCGCACTGTAGTGGACATCATGTGGGCGTAAAGTAACGCGGCGACGGCGCCTCCGGCGGAGTGACCGGTGATTAGCAAAGAGCAGTTTGATCTGGATGGATTTTCCTGAAGCAGAGTTCGAAGACGGGATGCTACCGGAGCAATCATCTGTCGCGCAACGTGTAGGAAGCCAGTATGGCAGAGATTTCCAGGGTCGTCCTGAGATTGTCAGCAAATAATTCGAAGAAGAAGGGGGAATTTCTTACCAGAAATCCTTCTGGAGAGGACGGAGCAGGCCGAAAGTTCACCGCCCAGTCCATGAAAGTCTGGCTGCCACGAATAGCAAAGACCACAGTATTCATATCATCAATAGGAATGCTCTTCAGGACCATTGCTTTAGTACCATGTCTCCAGTTGGCATCAACGTGGGTTTCGCGTTCAGCGCCAGTCGGTCGAGTGTATACTCGCTCTGAAAATTGTGCTGCTAGACATAAGAGTGGATATGTCGGCATGTATCTATGGAATGAATAAGCATGGCTAAGATTTATGATATATTTACCACTTACACTTTAAAAGGTGGGAGATGAGGAGGTAATCGTGAATTTGCGTAGAGCCACACTTTTGAGAAGTAGTTTGAACCGGACGGGTTGGTTGATGAACTTGAATAAATGTTGTTCACTCCTCGAGACTGCTCAATCTGTAGAGTTGATCCTTGTGGGTATTGCGGCTGATAGACTACTGTAAAGCTATGAGAAAACTGTCGAAGAATATCGATAGTTAGTCATTAGACTTACCTAGTTCCGTCTCATCGCCACTGAATAATTCACCATCAATGGAAGTAATAACAGCGTCAAATTTGGAGGAAATGAGGTCACATAATGCAGCGCCTTGATTCAAATAGCAAGTGCTCTTTGAATGCAAGGTGTCCTGCAAGTTGGTGAAGGAAACCGATGCCGCATTAACTGGCTGCTTCAAGACGGAAACATTTAAGGAGGATTTCCACCTGGCATCATTCTGCGGCGGATATGACGATGCGAGATTGGTAGAAGATTGGTAGTTTGCCTCGTAAAGTCCGTTACTGGACTGTGATGATGAGGGCCGCAAAGGAAGGTAGGACTGAGATGCTTGGGCGCCTGCTAACTGCTGTTGGGGATAGGGCCGGGTGTTTCTTGACCATCCGTGATTTATAGGCTTCGGTTGCGGAGATTGAGTTAGAACGAACGTTGGAATAGGTGGCGAGAAATTCGTTGACTGAACATTCAGGTTCGACTGCGAGGGCCGGTATCCTTGCATGGGGATGACCTGTGGTTTTGAAGGCTTCTGCGAATCATGATGCTTTCGCCTGCCATTAAAATCCTTGCCGAAGATATGAATCGTCATCTTTGAGAGCTGTGGGGTCCTGGATATAGTGTTGCTTCGATAGTCGTTGCAATGCCGTCGGCACTGGTCAGAAGATGCATTCCATCAGAGAAGAACAGATAGATGTATTCTTATCACGCAGAGGGTTTTCTCCAGATTCTCCATAAGAGAGAAGAGTTGAGAGGGCTGTTTGAGGTTAAGAGAGGTCGCTGTCGTTAAAAGACTGTTGAAGTGCAAGGCTGAGTGGGGACTTGCTGCTCAGCCACTCTGCCTAAGTCCCGGCTTCCCGCAGGGCGCACTTGCGCTTAGACAATGGTCCTACTAACGGTCGGAGATTAGAGCCTGTTTCGTTACAAAACGCGTTGATCTAACAGAGATGTAGCCATTTATTGGCTCATTCGCGATTTGACTGCTGCGGTCCTTGCACCACTAGCTGATCGAAGATCCATGACGCGCGAACTCATGTTTTCACAAATCTATTTAGCATGTAAAGATCTTTTGAGGCATGTTCCAGAGCTAAATTGATGGCAAGCAGGACTTTTTCTCTTTACTAATTTTAGTCATTATGCAAATACCTTCCTAGTATCCCTCCTTATCATGCGTGAACAATCAGCCTACAATCCGTGGCCTACGAGTTGAAAAGGCTGAAGACAGCCGTATGTGAGGCTTAGCTGTCAGTTTCACTCGAGATAAGCCCACTTATAACTTCTACCGCTCAGCTAGTTATATTCCGTCACTGGAACTAGGGAGAGGCTATCCACGTGAATCATGTTGGAAATGGTAGTACTGCAATCCAAACCGAAGTAGAGCAGAATATTTAACAACCCTGAATCTGTCTTGGTATATGTATCACTTCGACCGCTGGGTTATGTCCAACGTTATCGATAAGGATTTAGGCCAATTAGAGACTCTTCTGTGTAGCTGCCATTACGGTGTAGCTGTTCGTGCGGCCTTGGCGTTGGACGCCAGCGGTCGAAGGGACAGTGTTTGGAATTGTAAGTCATGACTTTTTTATCCACAAATTTCATTTGAGCCGTCATCGTCACCCACTTGGCGGTGGGAGGAACTGGCTGGTTCCATGGCGTTGTGGAGCGAGGAGTGACCCCATCCTGGTTACTCTGCATAAAGCCCCGCCGCATGCCCTGTCCGGAAGGGTAGATGCTATATCTACAGGTCTTACAGGGAATGTCCGTGGCCTCTAGGACCCAGAGAGATAGTATGTTGCTTTATTGCTTCTTTATTGCTTAGTTAACAGGACTTAGGCGAAATTCTATCTTCATTAAGAAACTGGTGGATTTCGTGGGAAAAATAGAAAAACCAGAGAGGCTAGTAGAAGTTAATTATCCGGAGCTTACAGCACCTTTTAATTAGTCGCAGCTTAACAAAAGTTCAATTATTGTACGTTAAGACTAGAGAGGCAAGCCTATCGCAATCTCCAATTATCTCATAAGTGAAGCTGCTCACTCGTTCCTTCTATCCCTTAACACGTCGGTCCGGGTCCATCTGCGACAAGCATGAACCAATCAGAGCTTCGGAAATCAAAAGCCGTGATCGAATATTCGAAGATTTTAATATTGCTTGAATTCCATAAGAAATTGATATATACGCTCAATCCTCAGAGTTGAGTTGCTCTAGATGGGGCCCAAAACGCTTATCCTTTCTACGGGGCAGTATTTGGCGCGCTGTAACCAAATGAAGTCCTTGGCGCACGAGAACGCCTTTTCCAATCCTCACTGTCACGTGGTTTATAAACAGTATTTAGTGAGAGACCTGATAGAGCTTTCCTCAATCCTCTATGTTGAACCTCGCGTTTTCTGCTAACCTCTATGCAAGCAGAACAATAGCGAGGTTTTATCCATAGCTTTATCCGTCTCTCTCTTCTTTGTCATTCTTTTTCTCTACAAGAGGATCTTGTCCCTTTTTGGCAGAATCAGATAGCCCATCCGATGGTTCGGGGTGGCACATTTGTATATGCCGGCTTAGATAGTAGTTGCGCCGAAATCCTTTGTTGCACTTCGATACAGGACAACGTAATCGGTGAATCGGGAAATTGAGGAAGTGCCGGGTTGCATCGCTTTCGGAGGCAAAAGTTATATTGCATTTAGCGTCAGGGCAGGGAAAGCGGCTTGGACTACGGGTGGAGTTAGTAGAAGGGGAAAGCTCTTGACGACGAGCGCAATGGAAGTGGTGGAGACATACTCTGCGAATGAATTGTTTCAGGGCATGTCATTCTTGACAACACCACCCTTTATGGCGGGCCCTTCGGCCTGCGAGGCCTCCTGCATCTCCTGGAGCCAAGTGATAACTTGCTCCCAGTCTTTTTTGTCGCGGAAGAATTGGTCCACGTATATCTCCGCCTTTTGAATCACAAGCTCCCATAACTCCCTTGACTCAGGGAATTGTGTGCGAATGTAAGCGATGGCGATCAATGTATCAAAGAGCCTATGATCCGATCTCCCTTCAATGACAGACTTTGAGAAAGATGGCTTTGCTTCCACAATTTCACGGAGTTGAGCTGTAGACAATGAAGAGAACTTGGCCATTACCACAGCCCTCGTGGAAGCAAAATCTCCACCAAGGGAAAACGCGCCGCGATAGTCTTGATATTTGATAAGGTCAGAGACTGTGACTGCTCTGGCGCGGTCTGTATGCTCCTGGGGTGGCCACTCGGGGGCGGCGGAGGGAGGCGGTCTGTAGCTATTGAAACAGTTGCTCATCAAGTTTCCGAAGGTTGGCGGATTCGCACTGCCTTTCGCGGGATATGCCGATTCCATTCCGGGCGATGGATACTCAAATGATTGTTCTTGAGCCGGCAGATCGAGGGGTGCACGCGGTGCCCATGGGTCCTCTTCTTCCTGGGGGTGGTTTTTAAGGTCGTTAAACTGCCAACCTGAACATGAGTTCAACTGCAAACCTGAACTCGTGCTAACTTCTCCATCCTGCTGTGCTTGACTTACAATTTCCGCAGACGCGTTCTGCGTTCGATCCTGGTGAGCCAGGCCAAATGTCTTGGGTCTTCGTCGCTGGACGCTGCTATAGTCTAGATCTCCACGGCAGCTAGATGTAAGGGTGGACTCTGCATAACCCTGATGCGGCTGCGCCTGCTGAGGAAAATTAAAACTTTGGAACGGGGGCCCAAGATTAGGGTCTTGAGGCGGCCTTGGAGGGAGCGGCAGCGCCTGCGGAGGAGAATAAAAACTTTGGAACGGGGGTCCAAGATTGGGGTCTTGGGGCGGCCTCGGAGGGGGCGGCTGCTGGGGCGGGTCGCGAGATTGACTGGGTCCGTCAAGTGGTTCACCTTCACCGCCTCCGTCGCCGCATGCTAGCCGTGAGCTGGGAACTGGACTTTGAGCCCGTGCTGCGACATATTGGGACGCAGATCCGTCGGTACTAATGCGCTGTTCTGATCGATGTATTGACCGTAAGGATTTTTTTCTCATCGTTGGAGCAGCTCCAGCTAAATGTCTATGCATTGTACGAGCATGGAAAGACTTTGTGGGGCGTGAGAGAGAACGTATGTCAAGGAAATTAAGGTCGTCATCACGCGCGCGCTTTACACCCCAAGGTCTTGTGAAGTCCACCAGTTCGGAGTGCCTGGGCTTGTAGCATCTTGTGAGGGTAGTGACATGGTCGGTCTCCTCAACCGCCACGAAACTAGTCCATTTTCCCGTCACGGACCATTGTATCCCAATGCGTTCAGCTTCGGCCTTCACAGACGTATCCAAAGAGCTCGATCCTGGGACCTCGCCATTCACGGCTTGAGATGAATGAAGCCAGCTTTTACCGCTCTCCAAGTCCATCATCGCCGCCTTTGCCGCGAGATAGTGAATGGTTGGAAATGTGGGCTCGCAAACTTCCACGATCAACTTGGCGTATACAACGGGATGATTGGGTGTGACGCCTTTGATAGTAATTGATTCTATATCAAGGCTGTTGTCGTTATCGAAAAGGGAGAAGACGGAGGAGCGAGCGAACGGGTGTAAGGGGGGAATGCGAAATGGTGCCTGAAAGTATGTCGGTCGAGAAGGACAATCCGCAAATGGGTCAGCAAAAACACTAGCGGTCGCTTGAGGCACAGTCTGAGTTGCTAATCCTTCTCCGGAGCAATGTACCTCGCAATCCCAGCTCGCGGGCATAAGGGCTCCTTTCAGCATTTGAATTACCCTCGATTCCCAGCGACCCTGTGCATCGATGGCAACTACCTCAGAAAATCCCCCACCATCTCGCCCAATGCCCTCCACGAGACGGTGAGAAACGGCATCGCCAATACCAAGCGCGAAGAAGCGAACGGCTCCCTTGGACACTGTTCGAGTTTGCTGAACGAATTGCAGTGTCCGTTCGGTGTTCCAGACCTCGCCATCGGTAAGTAGGATTATTTGAGTCGTCAAGTTATCCACTCGTCTTTGTACTGCCTGCTGCAAGGCCGGCAAAAGCTCGGTCCCGCCCATGTTAGCAAGAAAAGATTGGCCCACGTGCTGTGTGGCAGAGTCAAGGCTATCCTGAGAGTACGGTTGCGACTTCTCCCAGAGCGAGGAGAAAGTGGAGCCAAAGGAGTAAATGTTGAAGTGGGACCGCTTAGGCAAACTCTTTAGGAATACAGCCAACGCGTCACGCAACATCTCGATTTTTCGACCACCCATGGATCCTGAGCGATCAGCCACAAAAATTATTTCACCTGAAAATTCTGCAGTGGATATGTGAGATGAGAAGATATCTTTGGGGCATAACGTGACCATCATGGCCGAGTGACCTGGCTGCTTTTCAAGAAGGGCGCGGGATGCCAGGAGCGTGGAGCCTTCTGCAAGGATTAGAAGGACAAAGTCTCGTCCAAGCGTCGCTGTACGATCCGAAAGAGTTGCGCGGGCCTTTTTGGGATCATATTCTATATCCGTGGACGCAGAAGCAAGCGAGGCAAACGTAGGCGCGGGTAATGACGAGCGTGCAGCCCCTATCTCAACAGAGATGGGATGCGTACGACTTTCTAGCTTGCGGATAGGTATCGTTGCAGTCACATCGACAGTGATCCGGAGTCCTTTTCCGCCCAGATTTGTATCGGGCGAGAGTCCAGATGGTGGTGTACCATACCTCGGTGCAACGGAGGTCGGAATTGTCAGTAAGACTCCTTCGCCTCCAATGTCTGCTTTGAGCTCATTGATGTAGGTAATTTCAACCTTCACGGTTGTCCAAGGAGGGATGTTGCCCAAATGTGTCTCGAACACTTCTGGTGTATGCTCTTCAAGCAACGCAGCGACCTGTTGGTCTACGACTGCCTTGTTGAACTCCGCTTTCGCCTCCTCCTTGGGCTTGATTCGGCCCTCAAGGGTCTTTTCTTTGCCGATATAGCAACGGAAGGCTGTAACGGCAACCCCATCATATAGCGGAAAGGTGTAGCTGGCTTCTTTGATGGCAATGTCGGAAGGGTTAGAGAAGGTTTGTGTTAGGCTACTTCTCGCTACTGTTGAAGTTATAGAGACATCAACAAAGACGGGAGGCAGCGCAGAACCTCTGGCTCCTTTGTTATTGTCGGTGCTGGTGCATGCGAAGCTCGGAAGGTCGGAAAGGGAGCGGAATTGCCGGGGCCAAGATTTTCCGTGGGCTCCGGCCGGTCAACAAAGGCAGCTCGGAGTTCATTGAAGAAAATGCCAGAGGGAAGACGCTCAAAGTTCAGCCTTTCACGATATGACGCAAGCGCCATGGTCGGGAGACGGAGCAGTACTGTTTTCTGGATGTGTCAGCCTGCGGTGGGCAAACATACTTATAAGAATTCCACTTTGCTGCGCCTCGTTGCCTCCTCAACAAAGTGGTTCGCGGGCGCCTTGCTCAGGCCCGTGAAAGGGTACCTGCTTTTTAGGGGCTCTGCCCGTTACTCCTCTGCGCCATTTTCTTATTCCTTTGGTCTTCCCAGCACTTCCCAGAGCCAGCGACTTTGTTTGATATTTTTCGATAACGAGCGGTGTCACGGTATCGAAAAAGGTGCACGGACCCCAGTTTGACAGGCTTATCTGGATTTCAAAAGCCTTCCAATCAGTCATCCTATCCCTCGGCGCTGTCTAGGTGCTCTCAAGCGTTCTAGTCGCATATTGCACACTGAAATTCATTTCGGTTCTCGATATTCACGATGGTATTCTCAATTTCCATTGGCGATGCCCTCATGTTAGCAAAGATTGCTTATACTCTGGGACGAGCCTTCACTTCGGGACGGAACTCGGCTCCAGCAGAGTTCGTGGAGGTCCAAAATCTTCTCTACACCCTAAGCGAGTCTCTGAAGTTGCTCGCCCGAGATTTGCCCGAGCGGTCAGAGAATGGACTCCTTCAGAGTGAGGGCGAGCCAAACATGGCCGAAGATGGAGACACCATCTTAGTCCACATCGTTGCCAATTGTCGAAGCACATTGACCTATTTAGAGGGGTTTGTGGCCAAGTACATGGAGCTAGCCAGCGGTAATCCGGTCGAGGCAAGCGCACGAATAGGAGAGAGGTGGAAAGAGGAGGTTCGTAAAAACTGGAAAAAGCTCCGCTGGACAACTGAAGGCGGAGGTCTGGAGAAGTTGAAGACAATGCTCAACGCACAGATAAACGGGCTCGATCTTGCATTATCGGCTCTCAACCGGTGAGATTTGCCCTCATGGAATCAGCAGGAACAATGCTGTCCTAACATCGCGGAATTAGCCATCATGGCAAGATTGTGCACGAGCGAGTCGACACAATGCACACGCAGCTGGACGAAATTTACCAGTGGTTCGCAGCAAACCTTAAAGGCCGCCGAGCCGCCTACGCCTCAGAAACTCGAGAGACTGAGTCATCAGATGGGATGTCTGCGCGGTCTTTGAACTTTGTAGTCTACACCCAGTTACCGGGCTCAACTCAGCGCGTGCTCCTCTGCCCTAAAGGGTCACTTAATGATCTCCAGACGCTAGATGACAAAGATGCCGGCGGTCGAACCATACTTGGCTGTTGCTGTGCCCCATCCACGTCTCTGTCAAACTCGGCTATGCGTGGCAATGTACGACCACACTCATTGCAGCTTCGGTTTTCTTGTAATTAGCCTCCGCTCCGCCATTCTTTAGTCAGCGCTGACCTTCAGCTAGTGTTACCAGTCAGCTTTCTCATTTGCTCTGCTGAGCCGCACGGTCATAGAGAATACCAGATATACGCAGCTTCACCAAACTCGAATGTTCCTATGTTAGTCTACATCACGAAATTAGCTCCCACAGGTACACCTAAGTCCGAAGAAACCCAAACCATTCAGCTTACGTCCTTTAGACTTGGCCCGTCTTGAGAACTATGCCAATGAGCTCGCCGCTCTTCAGGCGGCACATCACGCGAAACAGGGCCTCAGCTCCATGCTACTTCATCCCTCACGTACCAATTTTGGCGGGGAGTCTATGTCGATCCTCGCCATGAAGACGTAAATAATCGTAGACAACTCCAATCTACTCTTAAAGCTGAGAATCTTTGTACAGAGACGTAAGCGATCTCATCGACAGCCTCTTGAGCCTTCGCTTTGTCGCGAACGGACACCATTTTACTCAAGGCCGAGTTGAGTCGTTTCAACTGCTCCACTTCAAGTCACTTCCAACGAGATACCTTCGCAGTACTTTGCATGAGGCGTGTACTGGCATCATCTATCAACAATATGCTGAGCTTGTCCTTCACTGCGACCCGTCGTCTTCCAATGCGACGCGATACTTCGTACAGAGTAAAACCTCATTATCATTGTTACCCTCAGGCGTCTGCCAGGAAATTTTCTGGGCATCGCCCAGAATCCACCGAGCGTTTAAATCCAACCCAGTTTGAACTTTGAACAACACTATACTCGTTTATTCTGGCCAACCTGCATCTGGCGCCAATCGTTCGACAGTATCTGACTTATTCAAATGCTCGTTGGATCCTGGTTGATCTTCAGATATTCCTTTGCAGATCCTTGATTGCTACAGCACACTAACTATTGACACAGTCGAATACGATACGCCAATCAAGCGTGGAGACAATCCTCAAGTCGCCAATCTCGGTGACGTCCTATGCGTTGCTGAGGGTGACCACGACGGAGCGGAATCAGTCCAACAAATTAAGTGCTCTGCAGTTGAGCTGGAGTTCCTATCGATGTCAGGTTTGTCGCCCCACACTAGCGGTGGCCTTTGGCATACTTACGTGGATTGTAGCAGTGGAAGAGTTTGTAGACAGAATTAAAGCAATGCAGCGAGAACTCTTCATCTTATACCTCCAATATCCACGGTTGGGAGAACAAGTCGTATATCAGAGGTTCGTCACTCCACCTGCATCTAGTAAACGAGGAACGAGGTGCTCAGTCAAATGTGTCAGATCTATCGGCGATCTTATGGTTCGCGACTTCTATCTCACCGATGCCAGAATGAGCGTCATTCGAAATCCGACAACTGGCATGTATCGCTTGATCCTTCTCAATAAATTGCATTCGGTCTCAGTCTGTTTTGAAAGTATGCAAACTCTTTCGCAGATCCTGAAGTCGTTCATTAGCGTCTGACATGCAGATAGTGGTAGATATTGCCTCAGGCTCTCTCGCCGCTGCGGACTCTCTAGCTTGGTTTATTCAGATAGGCAGCGAAAGCACGAGTATCGTGAAACAGCCCGCGGAAGTAAGCTTCACGCTCTCTACACTGGGTCAGAGTATGCGGTCCCCCTGCTTCTGCTTTCGCAACTACTAACGGTTTTCTTTTCTTTAGCGGCCCCGTTGTTCCAACAAGACCAAATCAACGAGCCAGGCGTAAAAAGCCCGGCGGTCGAGGAATGCTAAATATTGAAATACTAGGCAGGTCCGAGTGACGGTGCCCCTCTGCATGCCCAAAGAGGCTATTGCTGTTCTTAACCCGTCGAGGTCCTCAGAGGAAGTGGTCTGTGCGCAACACCGGAACTAAGACTGCAGACCTGCGGAGGATAAATTATCCTATCCGGTCGGGCGGATAATAATCCTATCCGAGGATAGTCTGGATATCGGATAATATCCGGATAATATCTGGATATCCGCAAAATTTTGACTATCCCTTCCCCTAGTGACGTCCCACGAGAGTTAGACCGTATATAAATACCAGAATTAAAAGTACGCGTATAGTTATAGAGCCTTAATCTTATTAATTCTATTAGCTAGCCCTTATTAATAATAGTAGGATAAAATATACTAGGGGAAATATAAGGTGTCCCGCCTTATATCGCTGCAAGAGTATATATATTAGATCTCGCCGCGCTTGTAATAAGTTTATAAGTACTCTATATCTTTTTAGCTATATAGCAACATAAGGGCGGGATATATTACAGTCGCTATATAGCTAAAAATGTTACGGACGCTTTAAGTACGGTGTTGCGACTACTTAGGGAAGAGTCGTAGGAAGCTAGTTAGTTAATATAGGCACGGTCTAGGATGGATCCGGTAGAACCATGTGATAAGGAATAGTAAGCGAGTCATATAATGTTATACGTAGTGTATAAAGTATACGCAGTATACGCCGCGTATAACACGTATAACACGTACCTCACATACAAGAGAGGATTTCCTAGGAGTATGGTTATGTATTTAAAGGACCTTAGTCCCTACTATAGATAGTTCTCTCCTTGTAGTAAATCTTAGAATACAATTAGAGTTAATTTGTTGGGCAACTACTCTACCAGTTATTATTATATTGTTAATTTATTCTTACCTATATACCTAGCCTAATAATAGGACCCACCATAGTTCCTACTATAAGGTTCCGTTATATATTTACTACCAAGGTTATAGTATTAAATAAGATTAAATAATATGCCACCCAAAGCACTAGTCGCAACGACGTTAATGGCAGCCACAACCTTAGGGCCAGGTGATACTAGTATAGACAATAGGGATTCTTAAGTAGTTACACAAGGTTAGTTATAAGAAATGGTTAATCACTTATAAGATAATAATAGGATACTTAAAGAACGCATTAATAGAATTAGAGTAGTAAAAATTAAGCTACCTTTAATTGAACGGTTCTTAGGAGAGAAGTTAAAGCTTAAGGGATTTCTTATATAGATACACTTTAAGGTTATATAGGAGGGAGCGAAGTTAGCAATATTATTAGATTAAGTAGCCTATGCAGGATTGTTCCTAACAGGAAGGGCACTTAAGTGGTTTAAACCATATCTTACGGAAATATAGGCCAATGGCATAATAACTACTAACTAGGACGTACGGTATATATTTGCCAGTTAAAATGGGTTTACAGAGCAACTAACGTAGATATTTAGAGATTTGGAGGCTATAACCACAGCGGAACAAAAGCTTTAGAACTTAGTATAACGCACTTTAGCAATTAAGTATATAACACAGTTTTAAACACTAGCTATATAGGTTAAGTGGAATAATAGGGCGCTTATAGCATAGTATAAATAGGGACTTAAGGCTAAAGTCTAGGATATAATTATCCTAATAGAAGATACGGATACTCTAAGAGAGTTAATAGACCAGTTAATAAAGATTAATAATAGGATCTATTAAAGGGAACAAGCTAAGAGAGGGCAAGATAGAGTTCCATAGTTATATAAGGCGTAGAGTACGCAATAACAGATATAGAGTTAAAAACTATAGAATAGTGCAGAGCTAATGGACCTAAGCGGTACTAAAGAAACCTAAAGGTAGGGAAAGAAACTATAGAAACCTAGAGGTTAAGGATTAAGTAATTATAGGACCTAGGAGCAAAGGTTAAACTAGGGATCTTAGTAGTAAAAGACATTTAGGCAGACTCTATAGCAAGAAAGATGGTTTAAAGATAGGGCTTATATAAATTATAGAAAATAAGGTTATTTTACTAGAGACTGTAAAGGTGGTTAGAGTAACTATATAGTAAAGGGAACTAGACCAGCAGACGGCACGTATATATAGAGGGATAACGGTGCACTATAAGGAATAAAAGAATGTTTAATTAATAGTTTTATATATTATTATAACAACGCATGCCAAATTCATAAGGACGCTAAGTACGGCGTAAGCTATTAACTATAGAAGCTATTGTTATCTAAGTTTAAAGAAACCAATAAACTAGCTTATAGATTAGGCATTAAAGACAATAAATTTAATATAGGTAAAGTATTTACCAATAATAAGGCAATAAAGGCAGCTTACTAGAGGTATGCAAACCTTAAAAAAGTTAAAATAGAAGTAAAGACTAAGACTATTACAGAATAAGGTTTAGTAATAGGTATTATAATACCATTAGATACAATTTCTATCGCTTTATAAGATAATAAAAGCAACGTTTAGAAGAAAATAAGTAAGTAAATAACTGCTAGTGCTAGCTTATTACTTAATAAAGGCAAAGGGCCACAGGCTTAAGATTCTTAAGAAGAGATAAGAGAAGCTTAAGATTTTTAAGATAAGATAAGACACACCCAAGGACCTATAATAGACGAAAACCGATGGGAAAGAATAGTAACTTAGTTTAATAATAAACAAATAAGTATAGGACGCAAGTTTAAGAACTATAAGTTTAGGGAACGAATAAGAACGTCAGTAATCCTAGGGGAATATAATATTCAGCCTAAAGATTAAATAGTTAATACCAGGATTAAAAAGCAAGATGACTATAAAGATCTAACTGCAAGACGCAGAAAACAAGAAACTATAGATAAGTTTAGAATAAGGATCATTATATAGCAAGAGCAAAAGCTAAACAAGAGGTCAGCTATACTAGGTTATATAAGGGATAGAGCACCTGTACAAAGAGTTACTAATAGGCCAAGTACAGGGACACCTAGGGCAAAGTAGTTAGATAAACTGGAACAAGAAGAGGATCTAGATATTCTAACTAGGTTTAAAGAAAGATATACTAAAGGATGTTATAATATAGTAATAATAAGGTACTTTCTAACAGATAGACCATATACACTAAACCAGTTATATGGAAAGTGGTATAGGCAACAACACAATAATAAATAGGAAGATTTCTATATATAGCTAGATAAAAAAGTTGTCCAAGACTAACCTATTACAGAAAAACGCATAAGTTATATTAAAGGAGTGTTAATTATAATATTAAAGAACCTAAAAGAAGGATCTAGGGACTAGAGAAATAAGCAATAAATCTTAGTACCCGCAGTAGAGATACTAGTGGTTAGGTTAACTAGGTATAGATTTAAACTTAAAAATAAAAATAAACCAAGAGTTAACCTAAAATATGCAGCGCATTATATACTATTATAGATAGCTTGTGTAGATAACACGTATAATATACATAGGGCACTAAAAGATAAGAACCAGAAGTACCTAGTAAGGATATATTAGGCACCAGAGGAAAAGCGGTTTAGGAACGCCAAGTATATATATAAATAGCACCTAGTAGAAGTATAAGGTTAAGGGGACTTAATACTTTAACCAGGAAGATTCCTTATAGAAGAATACCTAGATAGATAATAGTAGTAGAAGTATCCAAAGAACACTTATCTATAGTATATAGAGGAAAAGAAACAAACTAAGTATTAGCTAAGGTTAGACTAAGTATAGACAGAATCTAGCAGCTAATAGTTAGGAAAAGGGGAGGCGTATAGAACTAAAGGGAACCAATATTAGAGCCTTAGACCCTTAAAGGAATTTAAGGTTAACACCTAAATTTATAAGCTAAATAGTAAGATCAACAGTTTAAAGTATTAGTAGATAGTAGAGTAACTAGGAACCACATATTACCAAAGGTAGTAAAAAGAATAGGGTTACTACATAAACAGAAAAAACACCTATATCCACTTATAATAATTTTAGGAGATCAGATAGCCTATAAAAAAGGCATTATTAATCTTAAAATAGGACCTATTTAGTTAACTATTAAAGAAAGACCAGTTAGAATGTCTTTTAATATCCTACTATTAGGATAGGACAAGGCGATACTAGGAATACCTTAGTTATAGAAGTACAATCTAAAGATTAATTGGGTTATAGGTTAGGTTAATATTAAGAATACTTAATAGTGTAAAGTGCGACAGTAAACTAAGTTGGTATAGTACTAAGTTGGAGCAATATATAAAGAGACTAAGCAAGGCTTAAGTTATATACCAAAGAAATACCACAAGTATGGTAAAAAGTTATGGTTACTAAAAAGTGAAAAGCTGTTAGAGCATGCAGTATGGGACTATAAAATAGAATTAGAAGAGGGAATAAGTCCAAAGTTCTTTCTAATCTATAAGCTTACTAAAATGGAGTTAGTAGCGCTTAAGGAGTTTATCTAGAAGAACTTATATAAGGGATACATTAGACCGTTATAGTCGTTAGTAGGATATCTAATACTATTTATCCCAAAGAAAAACGGAAAACTTAGAATGTATATAGACTACAGACAGTTAAACAGCATCACTAGGAAGGATAGGTATCCTTTACCCTTAATTAGCAAAATCTAAGATAGGATAGGCAATATAAAGATCTTTACAAAGATAGATCTAAGATGGGTGTACCATTAGATTAGGATCAAAAAAGGCAATAAATAGAAGGCAGCCTTTAGGTCAAAGAAAGGACTATATAAACTATTAGTTATGCAGTTTGGGCTTATAAATATACTAGTAACATTCTAGAAGCGAATTAATAGTATATTAGGAGAACACCTAGATAAGTTTATTATAGCATACCTTAACAACATTATTATCTACTTAGAGAGTAAGGAAGAACATAGAGAACACGTCAAATAGGTCTTAAAGAGACTACAGGAAGAATAGATGCTAGTAGCAATTAAGAAATACAAGTTCTTTATAAAAAAAACCGATTTTATAGGATTTATTATTAAACTAGGAAAAATTAGTATAAACCCAAAGAAAGTCGAAGCTATAGTAAGTTGGCAAGAACCAGAGAATGTTATACAGTTAAGATCATTTCTAGGATTTTATAACTACTATAGGAGGTTTATAGCACAGTGGTTAAAAAGTATTAAGCCATTTATAAAACTAACAAAGAGAGAGGAACTGTGGGTTTAGAGTAGCAAATAGAAGAAGCTATTCCAGGAGCTTAAAGAGTTGTTTACCTAAGAACCAGTCCTCAAGATCTATTAACCAAAGTTAAAAATAGTTGTTAAGATAGACATATTAGACTTTGCATTAGGAGCATATTTGCTACAGAAGTATTAGGATATATAGCATCCAGTAGCATACTATAGTTGGAAAATAACACCACTAGAGTTAAACTATGACATCTATAATAAGGAGTTGTTAGGTATAGTTACAGTACTTAAAAAATAGAGAGCATTCTTATAAGGCATAGAAAAACCATTTATAGTTAAAACAAACTATAAGAACCTTATAGGATTCCTAACAACAAAGGAACTCAACTAAAGACAGGTTAAATAGGCGGAAATGCTTATAGAATACCATTTCAAAATTTAGCATACCAAGGGTACAGACAATGCATGAGCAGACGCTCTAAGCAGAAAAGCTAAACTATAAAGTAATAAAAAGCTGTTAGGAGCTTTATTACAAAGGGATTAAAACAGATTAATTAGGTATAATTATTTAAGGATTATAGCAACCAAAGAAAGTCAGATCTATAAATCACCAGAGAGTAATTAGATATAGAAGATCCAAGAAATATAGGCAGAGGATTTAGACTTAGAGTAATATAAAAACAAAGAAGCAATGTATATACCTAAGTCTATTACAGAAGAATTTATTAAGGAATTCCATAAGGGAATAATATAAGAACACAGTAGAGCTATAGGCTTAGTGTTAAGGCTTTAAGAGGAGTATATTATTTAAGAAATCTGGGAGCTAGCAAGATAAGTTATAAAGAAATATCTAGATTGCTAAAGGAATAAACTAACAAGGCACAAGCCGTATAGAGGGCTACAACCTATTAAAATACCAGGAAGACTATAGGAAGTTATATTATAGGACTTTATTGTTAAGTTACTAAAGTTAAGAGATCCTATTATAGGACAAGATTATAACGCGATTTTAGTAATAGTAGATAAGCTAATAAAGTAGGGATACTTTATAGCATGCACTAAAGAGATATTAGCAGAAGATATTGCTAGAATCTATATAAAAAAAGTATTTGCAAGATATAGAGCACTAGATAAGATTATATCAGACAGAGATCTAAGATTTATAGCAGTATTTTAGGAAGTGTTTCTAGTAAAACAAGGAGTTTGCGCAGCAATATCTATAGTGTATTATCCGCAGACGGACGGATAAACGGAAAGACTAAACTAGACACTAGAATAGTATCTAAGGCATTATATTAATTATATACAAAATAATTAGGTATTATTATTACCAGTTATATAGTTTGCATATAACACAATACCATAAGAAGAAATAGGGACATTACTATTTAAGGCAAATTACGGGTATGAACTAAGAATATTATTATCGCCACATTAAGTAAAAAAGACGAGTAGCACAGCTAAGCAAAGAATGGAGATATTAATAAATCTTTATATAGACCTTATAGAAACAGCTAAACTAGTACAAAAACAAATAAAAAGGTACTATAACGCTAAGAGATCTAAGGGACCAGATCTTAAGGAGGGAGACAAAGTATAGCTACTATACAAAAATTTTAAGAGTTAACAACTAAGTAAGAAGTTAGACTATATTAGACTAGGACCTTTTAAAATTAAGTAAAGAATTTTATTAGTTATATATAAGTTAAATATACTAGCCAAAATAAAGATCTACCCTATATAATATATCGCAATGCTAGAGCTAGTATACGGCAATATTAAGTTATTAATCTATAAGGCAGACACGTACAGAGGATAAGGAAAAGACAAATAGCAAGTTTTAAAGATTATTAGTTACAAGAACATAGATAACAAAACATAGTATAAAGTAAAGTAGATAGGCTATAGTAAGACTACCTAGGAACCACTAAGCAACTTAAAGAACGCTATAGGAAAGGTAAAAGAGTATTAAAAGAAAGCAGGTTAGGAAGTGTTAAAAAAGGATTGCCAAAAAATAAGTCACCTAAGGGGGACCTAAGAGGAGCAGTTACCAAGCTACTCGGAGTTATTTCCTTTATAGGAGGAGAGCTAGTCCTTTTATTACCTAGCTTAGACAAACCCTATTAAACAAGCTTCTACTCCTTAGAATAAACCTTCTTACGCACTTTCTCCAGACGAAGAAAACGGGCAGAGGCCAATAGACGGGCTTTAAGGGCACGCTATTAAGCAGCTATAGCCTTCTACTCTGCTTTCCGTGAACAATAAAGTTTGTCTAAGGCGCTTAAGAGCTTACTATTAAGTTTTACAGCGGTAGATTAAACACAAGACCCTATAATAAGTTACTTAGGGAACTTAAAGACTGTTAAGAGTTATAGAACGCGCACACTTAGCGTTAGAGATAGAGCGAACATCGTAGGATAATTAAATATTTGCTTTAGTGCACTCTAAGCAAGACAAGGGTTATTAAGATAAGGGACTTACTATCGTAATACACACTAACCCCGCTTTTGCACAACAAGAATACGGAGATGACATTATCTCACCAAGCAATAGTATGGCAGCCACAGTGTGAGCACAACATTGCGCTTATAAAGAAGAAGAGGCTTTAGGTATAATAAGCAAGGATATTAACCAGACTAATTAAATAGACATTACACCTCTAGTAGACAACTTGGAAATGTTAGGAATCTTTAAAAATAAAGATAAAGAGGAAGGAGATAGTATTACGGACGCTTTAAGTATGGTGTTGCAACTACTTAGGGAAGAGTCGTAGGAAGCTAGTTAGTTAATATAGGTATAGTCTAAGATAGATCTGGTGGAACTATATAACGAGGAATAGTAAGCGAGTTATATAATATTATACACAGTATACAAAGTGTATGTAGTGTACGCCGCGTATAACACGTATAACACGTACCTTATATACAAAAGAGGATTTCCTAGGAGTATGGTTGTGTATTTAAAGGACCTTAGTCCCTACTGTAGATAGTTCTCTCCTTATAATAAATCTTAGAATATAATTGGAGTTAATCTGTTAGGCAACCACTCCACCAGTTATTATTATGTTGTTGATTTGTTCTTACCTATATACCTAGCCTAATAATAGGACCCACCGTAGTTCCTGCTACAAGGTTCCGTTATAAAAAAGACATTAAGTACTTACGAACTTGTTATAAGTATAGCCGGATCTAATATATCTACTCTTATAAGAAAGGATAAACTAAGTCTTTACCCCCTATTATATAACGCTATAAATATAGCTAGTACTAGTAAA
>Ga0307507_10001915_pt1 | contig 45229 bp, 24 predicted proteins | sample 7_EM_MG_FD_207223 | JGI IMG/M metagenome (GOLD analysis project Ga0307507, IMG submission 207223) | Populus trichocarpa ectomycorrhiza microbial communities from riparian zone in the Pacific Northwest, United States - 7_EM | ecosystem: Host-associated > Plants > Roots > Unclassified | place... | reverse complement strand
GCCCCCCGCGACCCCCACCCCCCCCCCCCCCCGTGCCACCCCCCCCCCCCCACCACCCCCCCCCTTAAAAAAAAGGTAGATTTCGCTACACATCTAATTTCGCCTGATTGCCACCAACCGTACATAGTAATTGTAGCGAAGCCGTATGCTTGGCTGCAAGAACCTTCGCGATCGGCCTTCCTCCGCAGTGCCGTGATCTTTGTCAAATGTCGTAAGGTTTCCACCTGTACGATATTGCTAAATTTCATCGGTGTCTCTGCAGAGACAGCGTTGTATTCGCGTTTCGGCGGCCACAACGGAGGCGTGGTTAAGGGGGAGAAGAGGAAGCGTACGTCTTCAACTTGATTCTCCTGGCCAACTAAGGCGATTCTCCAGGGCAACCAAAAAAGTCCTTGCGTGTAGCCACAGCCGTTCGCTACAATTACTGTGTACAGTTGGTGACAATCAAGCGAGGTTGGATACGCGTACCGAATTTAAATTCGCAGCACTCGCTAAAAAAGGGGGGGGGGGTGAAGCTGGTCGTGCAATGCACTGTAGCAGTGGTAAGCTCCACGAGCTTCAATCCACGCCACGCCGGCGATAGGATCAGAGGATCCAGATCCGGATCCAGTTGGAGCTCCACCGCCAATCCAAATAGATGCCAATCCAATTCCATCACTGGTGCAGTTGCGAGAGTAGCTAAGGTCTGAGACGAAACAAGAGATTCTCACTTATCTCTACTCAACTTTGGAAGTCAAGGGAGTTTCCCTTTTCGTCCAGCCTTTCAGCCTTCTCTTCGCAAGGCGAAACGATTTTCGTACGCCTAGCGGTGGAGTCTGCCTTGCCAAGGAAGGCAAGCACTCTCAACTGGTCTTTTGACGAAATCTATTGCAGTTTCGAAGGCATGTGTACTCACATATATGCTCGGTCTCATTTCACTGCTCTGGGACGCAAGAAATAGATATGGAGCTACACCCTGTTTCCAACCGTTGAAGGGTTTTCCTAAAGTTTTAATTCCTGAGGAGTCGGTCTTCTAGCCCGCATGCGGGTTTCTCCAAGCACACAAAAGTCTTATGTAATCTTAAATCAAAGCTTCAAATATATTCATCTTGCCCCAATTCCCTCTGCAATGAGACACAGTCCGAAAACCATCTCGATGTCCTGCAAAGCGGACGTGCTGACCAATCAATGCATCTCGCTGAACAATTCAGCCTTCTTCAGCCTTATCATCGCGCAGAACTTCTGCGTCGCTGGCCGCTTCTTACTGGGTGCCGTCATGCATACATGAACGCTCTCCAAGCCTGAGGCATCCCAGCCTTGCCTTGCATCGGTGTATAAGAAGAGTGTCGCCACTACGATCATCTCAGACCCAGCCTGATACGCGATGGGAGAGGTCATCGCTGCCTTCGGTGCGACCGCCGCATTCGCGCAGCTCCTGGCCTATGGTTTCAAAGGCGCCAGCGGAATCCATGACATTTCGAGTCGGGCTCGCTCCGCACCCCTCACCTTGCACCAGTGGCACCACGAGGTCGAAAGCTTTCGCCGCCTCATCTCGGAGCTCGAGGCTGATCCTTTGCTAAGGGATAATGAGGCGCATGCCATCCTGCGGCGATTCGAGGACGAAGCTACGACGCTAAAACCACGGCTTGAGGAATTGTCAATCGGTGCCAGAGATAGTAGGTTGACGAGGTGGAGGAAGGCATTTAAGCTTGTTTTTAGGGAGAAAGAGATAGGCAGGAAACTGTCGTCATTCAGACACGGAAGCGAAAGTTTGCATCGGTATCATATTCAGTATGTGCTCTGCGATCATCTCCATATTCGACTCAATATTGATCAAACTTAGTGTGAGCATTCGGGAAATGAAAGAGCTATTGCAAGTGATGCTATCAACCCAACTTCAGCTCCTTCAGCAGCATCGGCTTCTTCAGTCGGTCCAACCTGGATCAGCAATTTACAAGCCTCGTCAAAATGCGAGGTTCATTGGACAAACCCGTTCGCTACATGCTCTGGTGCAAATGGTAAATCCGGTGAAGGGCCAACTCGGCCATCCATGTCGAATTATTTTGACGGGTCTCGGTGGCATAGGGTAAGTCAACCCCCCTGAGCAATAAAACCTTGCTCTTTCATATTTTCTCTAACACAACACAGTAAAACTGAAGTTACTCGAGAATTCGTTTTCCGGATGCACCAAATGGCCCCTGAAACGTTGGTCTTCTGGCTCGATGGCTCGACGGCATTACACTTCAAAACGACGTTTCAGCGAATCATTGATGGAGAAGTCATGAATCTTGAGGGTATCAAAAATCTGCTGGAATCAAACTCTTGCCCTCCGTGGCTGATGATCATCGACAACGCGGACATAGATACTTTCCTCGGCGATGACCAACTCTCCGAGCTACTCCCGCGTAGTTCTCATGGTCGTATTATAATTATTTCGCGAAACCGAAGTCTTGCTAGCAAATTCTCACTCTCAGCGGAGGTTATTGAAATGCATGGTATGGAGTTGGATGATGCCCGCAACCTCTTTCGCTCTTATACCCCGATCGATCCCGACGATAACGAAGATGCGGACGAGCTTCTAGCGGCACTCGGATATTTGCCTATCGCCATCGTCCAAGCAGGCCTAGTCATGTCATCTCACCCCATGTCAGCGCGGGAATATCTTTCCCACTTGATAAATGATAGAACGGCATCTCGACTGATCCTAGCTGGACTTAGACTCTACCATGATACGAATCAAGCTTCTCCTCCGACAACTACTCCAGTAATCTCTCTCGAGGGCATCCAAAGCCAAAGTCCGGAAGCTGTTCGCATTCTGGTAGCCATGGCATGTCTGGATAGTCGAAATATCCCTGCCATAATCCTCAGGTCGCTCGGCAAACCCCATCAGATCGCCCATGCCATGGCAGTGCTGCAAGCGTATTCTGCCTTTGCATACGATCAATCTACCGATACGCTTGACCTCAATCCTTTTGTACGCGCATTGATCAGGTCGCATCTGAAAACGATACCTTGGCTCCTTCACTGCATCATGAGCTTGCTCAATCTCCTGGATTTCTTGTTTCCGACAGATTTAAAATGCCAGGATACCATTTGCAAAGCCCGCTGTTACTCAAGCCATGTGGTCTCCCTCCTTAGCACTCTTGTCGGCCTCTGCGGCGAACACCAACTACCCAGCAAATGTCTGACAACCTCGATATCTTTAGCTACCAACGTGTCTTATCTTTTAAGAGATATGGCAGCGTACGATCAAGTCAAGTCACTCACGAGAGAGATGATCCAGTTGGGGTCAAATGTATTCTCTGATGTTGCTGTACTGGCCCCTCTTCTCAATCATCTGGCAGCTGCAGAACATTGTATGGGTCGCTATGACATTGCTGCTCGGATCGGCAAGCAAGTCCTAGTTGCTCAGCCATCTCATCCGGGATTGTACAGTATAGAGGCGATCCGCAGTCTCAACACCCTCGCACTAGTATGTCAGAGCCAAGGAAAGCTCAAAGATGCGGAACACTACCATCTTCGAGTCTGGGACATGAAAATTCGGGCACTAGGCTCAAACCATCCGGATATTCTGACCACCATAAACAACTTCGGCCGGTGTTTACAAGCTCAAGGAAGACATAAGGATGCCGAGGCTCACTTCCACCGGGTGTTGATCGCCCGTTTCAAGATCTTCGAAGCCGATCATCCGTCTGTGCTACGAAGCATGAACAACTTGGGTGTCTCGCTCCAGCATCAAAAGCGGTTTCCGGAGGCAGAGAAATGGTTTCGAAAAGCTCTTCTCGGTCGGAGAAGGGTCCTCGGAGACGATCACCATGAGACATTGAGAAATGAGAGCAACCTTGCCGCTGTCCTTCACTATCAGACCAAACTAGATCAGGCAGAAGAGATATTTCGCCAAGTAGCGATAGATTTCGAACGAAAACTAGGTTCTGAGCATCCTGAGACAATCCAAGCGTACCAGAACTTAGGAAGCTTGCTCCGCGACAAAGCTCGATACCAAGAGGCCGAGGAAGTCATATCGTCTCTCCTCCCCATTGTACGCAAGGTGTATGGAGAGCGCCATCTGATGACATTGAACACCCTAAAGCATCTTGCGATAGTGCTGGAGTGGCAGAAGAAGTACGTGAAAGCTTTAAGTGTTGCCCACCATATCCGGGACGTTCGATCCGAGAAGCTTGGGAAGAAGCACCCAGACACACAAGCAAGCCAAAAGCAGGTCCAGCAGCTGGAGGACTACGTGAAAACCCGCTCGCACGTCGAGAACGATTTACGAGTTTCCTTGCCCTTGTGCGATGACCTGTGCGCGTCGTTTCAAGGAAACGAGAAAGTCCCGCCTACAAATCGTAGAGCGCTCCTCAAGCATTGTCCTCGCCCCAAATTGTATCAATACCTCCCGATGTTGATAGCAATACCTCATGCACTAGGTTTGGGCATTACTTTCGCGATATACGCGGTTCGGTTGTCGTAGGAATAACCTCTCGGTTCTAGGTCCTGTAGGTATTCGGGTCCCCCTGTTAGTGATCAAAAGGGCTCATGGTCTACTTCTGTCTTAGTGTTCTTGTAGGAGCATTCAGGATAAGTGCTCTCTTCGATCGCCGCCTCCTGAATCTCTTAGAAAGGATAATGTGTCCAGTGGTGTTATCAATATTCAATATCAGAATGAGGCCATATTGATATTGATATTGAATTATATTGAATAACAATTCAATATTGAAAAGATATTGAATATTGAATTCTTACCAAGCCTCTATACAAATATAAGGTGCGAACCGTGCACAACAAAGACCTCGGCCCAATGCACGCCCAAACGTTGCCTAAAATAGATACCTTATGTCCAAACTAGACACCTTACATTGTCCCTATAACCTTTATACGCCTTATTATACCATATTACGTATAATATAGTATATATCTCTAATACTTATTATAGTAACAGCCATAAAAATAGCTATTATATATATACTTTTATAAATTCTCTTTCAATATTCAATATCTTTCAGTATTGAACATATCGTATTGATATTGATATTGAACGTTCAATATTCAATATTCAATATCAACAATCAATATTCAATACTGATAACACCACTGAATGTGTCTATCTGTAATCTTTGTCTTCGCCATTTCCCCTACGATTCCTTTTCTTGACTGCTCAGAACAGCTTGTCTGAACAGTACATATGTGACACACTCGTAATATACCAAGTACTTGAGGAAGGATGTCTCTTATAGCTCATATGTATCTGTAACAGACTACCGATACTGGCCGAGCCACAAGACTGCAGCCTGGAAGGCTCCAAGACAGCGTCAGCACTACCCTCGTATATCTCGTATTTCTTACTACCTGTCTCTGTTGCCTGTACTCAATCTTATGTATATATTACACCTGATTTCCATAGATTTACAATCAAGTCGTTCACTCAATTCTCCCACACTGCACTGTTACAGTATCTGTCGTAAGGCGGTGCCTATCTTTCGACGTGAGTTCGGATATAGACGTGCATGGTTGACGAAGGAAGAGAGAATGTGAGCCACGACAGCAGGAGTCTGCATAAGCACGACGGAGGGATAGGATTTGCGAAGTAAATCCCTACTAACTAGTATCTATAGGTTAAAAGCCTTCTTTTACTAGCAGTTTAACAACTCTTCTATATTAAGGGAGTCTAATATAGGTATAAAAAGTAATAAGTCTGCTTTAGAAGCCGTAATATTTAATAATTTAGGCACTGCTAGTCGCACACCCCCTAATTACTGCTCGCACACCCCCCCCGAAACAGGCTTAGATCCTTCCTCCTCAGGTTAGAATATCACGTGTGTTTGACTTGTTTACACCCAAATCGCGAAAACAACACCACGCGCCCATACCTAAATTAACACCTCGCATTTGCCTTACCTTCCCATCTGAAAGCCTGCAATTGTAGAGCGTTATTGCGGTCGCTCTACGAATCGCGTTAATAACTCTACTTAGCGGGAGCGGGTGCGGGCATGCCCGTAGAGGCAATCTACAGACGTCAAAATAGAGGCAGTAGCAACAAATCTAGTTCTTACAGCGCTTCGCAGAGCGCTCCGCAGTCAGTCATTAGGTATGGGCGCGTGGTGTTGTTTTCGCGATTTAGGTGTAAACAAGTCAAACACACGTGATATTCTAACCTGAGGAGGAAGGATCTAAGCCTGTTTCGGGGGGGGTGTGCGAGTAGTAATTGGGGTGTGCGCGCAGTAATTAGGGGTGTGCGACTAGCAGTGCCCATAATTTATCCGTACTATATTAAAGTTATTTTTTTTAAAGGGGTGCTATAGTCAAATGCATGACCAGCTTCACCCCCCCCCTTTAGCGAGCGCTGCGAAATTTTAAATTCGGTACGCGCATCCAATCTCGCTTGATTGCCACCAACTGTACATAGTAATCAAAGCGAAGCCGAGTGCCTACACGCAAGGGTCATGCTAGTTGCTAGGGGCAATTAAATTAAAGCTATTCAGAACTTACCTGGCTGGCTTGCCAAAGTCTTAATATTAATCCAAAATTATACTGTAAAATTATTAATTTGCCTTTAATATAAATCCTCCTTTAAAACGCGTAGCGGCTTAATTAATAGGTGTGTCTCCTCGCCCTCAACAAAATCAACAAAGCTTCCTTCCTCCCTCCTTATTGCATACGCCTCTACCTTTATAGACTTCTTACTAGGGTGCCCTACAACAGCCGCCAAGACGTAAATACAACGCCATTTAGTTAGACTTTACATTAGAGGAGCTTAAGGAAATAGAAAACAATCCGGAAGCTATAGATAAGGATAATAAGGAAGATACAGAGGCTTGGCTTAACTATATACAGAGTTAGCAGACTTCTTATACGCAAAGCCAATAGGCTTCTTAAAGTTAGATCAGCCGATCAACTTAATCAAGGCCGTATAAGTCGCTGTATCCAACATAGGATCCTACCTACCCACAGTCAAATATGTTAACACCGCGATATCAAGCTACAGCCTCTCAGGTAGCTGCTTAAGCTCCTTAAGCTTCTTAAGCTCCTCTATAAAATATAATTAAGGATAAAGAAGAAATAACTCCGCTACCTTGCCTACGCGTAGAGAGTGAGATTAATGATATAGGAAGAGCTAGCGGCGGCGTATTTATTACTTATAATTATAATATATTAATTTAATATCTAAAGGAGCCAGCGTTTACTAAAACTCTTGTTAATACAAGCCTTTAATATTATAATCTTTGGCGACTTTAAGTCTTTCCTATTTACAAGAGGGAGCTGCGTTGTTAAGAGCAAGGTATTCGCGTTAAGCTCCAGCCAATTAAGGCAAAGGTTAACACTTAGCATATAGGCGTTCATGACGTTAGGTTCAATATAGATTCTAAAGTCACAAATTAATGGTAGAAGATTAATACGCAACTTATTACATAGGCTTAATATACCAATAGATATAGCGAGATTAAGGCTCTAACTGTCAACCTCTTAATTATATATACTCCGGATGGAAATCAGCCAGCAGCCTCTTGCTCTGGAGGTAGCTCTCGCCTGTTAATAATTAATTAACTCCATAATGAACTTCTAACGCCCTCGCAGAGCTTAGAGCTTAATATAACGCCTTATATACCTACCAATAGTGTTGCAAATTTAATGGGCTTGCGAGTCAAGCTTACTAGGTATTAGCGCTGTAAAAAGCACTATCCTAATACCAATTGGTGTTATGTACTTGGCCAGGTAGATATTAAATTAATAGATAAGGACTTACAGGAGTGGGTAACTGGTATTCAGCAAGGTATTACAAATATTAAGAATCCACCTTATAAGCTTGCTACTCAACTTACTAAGAGAGCGGCGACAAGAGAAAAAGGTAGTAGAAGAGTACGCCAATCTGCCTTAAGCAAGAGCTCTACAGTTAATAGCCCAGGCGTTATTAATTACTTTTATATTGGCTCTATAGGCTTAATATTAGATTAGCAAATTACTTATATACCAGTAAGCCAACTGCCCTTATTATCCTCACCTATATTACTAATATACTGGCCATAAGGTATTAACCGCGCAAAGGATCTAAAGGAGTTCTTTAAGTATTAGAGGCAGAGTATAGCTAGCAATCTTAACTAGAAGGCTGATTTTAAAGCTACGCATAAAGTTGTCTATAATTTAAGGTAGGACTTAGAGCTCCTATGTAATAAATCTAATAGTGCTAATCCTATTAAGGAGCTTATTAGTGCTGGTATTAAATTAGGTGTCATAAGACGGCTATAAAAGGACTTAAAGAAGTAGGCAAATAAGCGTTATACACAGCTTAAGGGAAGTTTTTAAGACATAGATAATTAGTAAAATATAGGGTGTCTCTACCACTGCTAGCGCCCCTATAGTGGCAGAGACGCCCCATATCTAGGTTCTTTAAGATATAGATTATTGTAATTAATAAAATATAAGGTGTCTTTATCACTGCTAGCGCCCCTATAGTAATAAAGACACCCCATATAGAGCCTTTTAGTGTATTTACAAATATTATATATGGTTAAGAACGCCGCTAAAGATTAATTACAACTCTTACCCTAAAAACCTTAATAATTGTATCCACTATGTCAGAAATGGCCTCTTGCGCTCTCACTCTTGCTACTAACCTTATTTATACTCTAAAGAAGGAACGCCTTAAAGCTATAGCCAAAGGTTTCCGGGTACTCTAGCTAAGAGTACCACTCCCGCTAAATAAAGGCCTTTAGCTCTTTAAAAAACTCTTCAATTGGATTTAAATTAGGTAAGTACGGAGGTAAATACACTAGCTTAACGCCAAAGGCGTTAAAGAGAGACTGCATCCTTTCTAAATAATGGAAGCTGGTGTTATCTATAACTACTACTAATCACTTAGCAGGAAAGCAATTATACTATAGTAGAAGAGTATTTACCACCCAGAACTCAAAGCCTTCGCCATTTATTAAGCCTTTATATACCAAAGCTGCCAGTACGCTGTTAATTGTATACACAGGCAGTATATTAAGCCTCCTCTTACCCCAATTATATAGCGTTTATAAGACTGGTGCAATACTAAAAGGAGCCTAGCCTACCTTCTATACGCCTATCTTTAAATCCGCACCTAACTCATCTACAAATACCAGTTAATTGGCAGTATACTATAATATAATGGCAAAATATATATCGCGATTGTAAGCGCTACATTTAAGGGCTACCTAATAACACTTCTTTATATAAGCTACTTTCTAAGCTCTATACTAAAGGATCTAATTAACTTACCTACTTCCTTATCTAGCCAGCCAAATAGAGCTCTTAAAATATTATATAGCGGCTTACTACAACGTTAAACGTATTATAGATTAGCCACTGTAACTCATCACTAAAGAGATTTGGCTTCTCCTCTAGCCGTATTAGTATTACCACAATCATCAGATTACTTAGTAGGAACTAGCCACCTTTACTATTTAAAGGTGCCAAAGTTAAGCTAAAGACTTATAAGTTCCTTCTAATTAAGGCAATTAAGCAAATTGTACAACTAGCGGCGGAGGCACACTCTGCTTAAGTCGCTCCAAGCTAAAGAAGATCCTTAATTAGAGCGTGCTAATATAGGCCTATTCGCGGAGCCATACTACAGGTAGAGAATAGGTAGAAACCTTACAATATTTGATAATAATCACAACACCACAGGAAGACCAATCGCGGACAGCTTCAGATTTGTCAGGAACAAGGTTCTTACAGCCAAGCATAGGGCTTCGCTTCAATTACTATGTACAGTTAGTGGCAATCAAGCAAGATTAGATGCGCGTACCGAATTCAAAATTTCGCAGCGCTCGCTAAAGGGGGGGGGTGAAGCTGGTCGTGCATTTAACTGTAAGAGGATCTGCAAATATTACAAATATCGCCAATACTCGCCAATACTCGTCAATATTGATTAGTGCCAATATTGATCAATCTAATTGGCCAATATTGAAAATGAAAACCACGCTGCGTGGCACAACAAATATTAGGTGATGGAATCATAAAAGTGGTGTAAGCTGTCAGGGACGTTGGGGTAGCAAGGAATTTGGAATTTTAATGGAAAGGACTTCACGAGTAATAGGTCGAACATATCAATATAGTTTTAATAATTAAAAGAAGGTGAATTTTCAGGCAACCATATACCTTCTCATACAGTAACTTAAGTTAGGCCTATAAGAAGGAACCCCTATTAATAATGTTGCTGTATTTCCAGTAGCTATTATGCTTAATCGTTCTTGCGAGTATTTCGTGTTCTCTGGACCTCCAAGAGGCCTTCATAGAGCGTCAAACCAGCGTCCCCACAAGACTCTGCCTGTGGATAAGAGTTAATTATATCGAAGAGCGTAGCATCCTCATGGAAGAATTTCCTCGCACGCATTTCCATCTTGCGCTGTAGTAGCACCTGTTTAATGACATGCTCTCGCCTCCCTTCCTTCATCCTTGGCTGCGATTGACGCCTCAGGCAAAGAAGCCGGGCAATATTATCCAAAGGCTTCGAGCCACGGCTTTCCGAGTTCCTAGGAACAAGACCGCTGCCTCCCTTGAAACGGCTCATGAGGCCTCTAGCGTTTAGACTCGGAGTAGCAATTGGGCTAATGCTAAAATCGTCGTCAAGGTCTTTATCACCCTCGGCCAGCACATCTACACTAAGTTCTTGTTCGGTCCACGCGGTATCGAACTCGCGTGCAAGACGCACAAGCCTTCCGGTAGAACAATATTCGATATTCTTTGTCAACAACCTCAATTCTTCTGCTTCCCTATTGCATTTGGCACTCTGCTGCCAATAGACTTCTTCTACCAGCACACCCTCCTCTGCAGATGCGCAGGCAAAGTCCGGGAATATATTACCAACAGGTCCCCGGAACTGAAGAGACGAGCTAGGGCCAATAGTGACTCCAATCTTATACTGCTTAATCTCAAGTCGACGAAGCCGTCTGCCGCACTTATGACCTTGGACGAATTCGAAGATGTGCCTGCATGACTGCTTATCGACAGCTGGACTTATGCCAATATCGCTTGGACGCTCCACGAAAAGGGTTATGTTGGTAAGGCTTCGAAACTGGGCCAGAGCGGTGAGAAATTCATACGGCCATACGGCTTCACGCCACATGTCGACCGCAAGTGTTTCCAGTCTGGGACATGTGTCGTTGAGGACAAGGATATCGCGGCACTGTATCTCTGCCGGCTCGGTACTTCCATTCCGGTGCACGAATGAGTCCGGATTATGCATCTTGAAGCTAACAAGAGTCCGTGACACGTGCTGCAGAACTTTAATAGGGAATGTGACGCCAGGACCTTGGTATTCCAATTCTCTCAAAGCTCCTAGTAGAGCAATTGGTTTTCCCTGGCCTGCGGGATGGGTATAGTCCTCGATTGCCCTCGACAGATACGAGCTACAGTCGAGAACCTCTAGAGAAGGAACGCGCCCTAGAAATGCCGGCAAAAAGTCTGATGGCTTTAACTTTAGTCTCTTTAGCTTCTCCCACCCGCCGGTCGACCCCCACACGTTTAACTCATTGTGTGTGAACAGTGGTAGTATTAGACCGGCTAGTGTAAGCTCCTCCAGTTGAGGGAGACCTTCGCTCATCGCACCGCGCTCACGGACTCCTGCCGCCAGATCGCCGGGATATCCCAGTTCTGAGCTCATGTCATCTAAATAGCCGAATAGTCCACTGACAAAATCCCATATCTGCAAGATCTTTAGATTTGGGCTGCGCTTAATGGTTTGGAATAAGTTCTGCTTGAAGCGGTGATCAAACTCGTACTTCCTGACAGCTCTGAATACAAAGGTATGGAGGCAGTGAGAGGACGGCCAAACGAAAGCAGAATTGCAATTGAGGCTGTACTTCACTCTAATCGGACACACTTGTTGCGCATCGACGACAATCCGAGCATTCGGCCACTTTTCGTGGAGGAAATTGAGGAATACCTCCGGCATATCGCAGTAGTCATCCCACCGGAAAAACTCTAGGCGCCCGAGCCGATGTAAAAGCTCCAAAAGCTGGCATTGTTGTTCGCTTGAACTGCGCAAGTACTGCTTGATCCTGAGTTCTCGGATGAAAGACGGAAGCTTGGAGCCATCCTTTAGAAGACGAAGTAACAAGGGTCTATGAGATTTGGTGGTGAATAGAATAACTAGTCTTCGATAAAGCCATGGCACGGACAGTTGATAGAGGTGACGGGAAACTTTGGAGACAGCCTCAAGGGTCGGTCGATCACCGTCCCGAAATATCTTTATACATCAGCGCGGGCGCGGTGATTCGAGTTATTTGCTTGGGATCAAATTGATGTAGGGAAGGGAAATACCTCTCCGATAATCAGCCTTAATACATCGTCATTCAGCTCTTGGAGGCAGAGTATGTTTTGGTTCTCCGGAGACATCCTGGATGTTCCGAAGCTCTTTCGTAGGGATGCCTGGGTTAGTGGTTATTCCTCCATGCTCGTATTCTTCTATCTGTATTCAGAACTCCTTTCTGCATGGTGTAATGTGATCTCGCAAAGATATAGGTACTGTAACCTTTGGGATCAGCCTCGGCCTCTTTCAGCCGCCAAAATGCCTTGGCACAGCGTGCCTTATTCGTATAATGTAACACTCCGAGTTCTGTCTTAAACCTATAATTGGAAGGCTGCATAGCATACCCTGTGTCTAGGGAAGCGGTGGCAGAGCCTCAGGCACATGGAGTTTCGTGAAGAGAGAAGTATTTATCGTTCGACCAATCAGAAGGTTTAAAATCTCGATATGTCATATTTAGACATCCGCATCACACCAGCCGAGGCACTTCGCAGACTCAAAGCTTGTAGCGAATCTGCCACATCTCTCTCACCACCACCTTCTCCTCTCTTCACCCTACATCCTCAGATAACCAATCTGCCTAAATCCTAACCTTGCGCTCTTGCGGCCCTCATCTTTCTACGTAAACCAACCCCCGCCTCAGTCGCAATGTCGGAAACCTTTACAGTGAAAGACGTCGCCGAGCACAACACCGTTGACAACGGCCTGTATATTATCATTGACAGCAATGTCTACAGCATGGCCTCCTTTGTGGATGATCACCCTGGTGGCTCCAAGATCCTGAAGAGGGTAGGCGGAAAGGATGCTACTCAGCAGTTCTGGAAGGTAAGAATTCCCGGCGACACTCTCTTACAGTATATAATGGCAGGGATTCCCGATAATAGGATACTGTGGAGAGGAGCAAGTTCGTAAAGAAAAAGCACGCATGAACTGCGCCGGTTGAGTTGACGTAATTTGGTGAACGATTCCGGATGCCGTTGTGTCGCGTGAGAGATTGAATGTTGGTAAACGATCATAAGCTAACGCAATACTTTGCTGCAGTACCACAACGAGAGCGTGCTTGAGAAATACTCAGACAAGTTAAAGGTCGGGACTCTGAAAGAAGAAGCGAAGCTATGATATCCATACTTGCATAAGAAGAGGTGTTTGTTGGCATTTTGGTTTATTGGATTGTTAGAGAAGCATGTTGCGACATTGGACGTATATGCTTTGGAAACAGACTAGGATGTAACAATGTTAGATTTCTTGTGTATATTTTTAGTGCCGGAATATAGAAATACAGCCTTCACTTTAAGCTTAATTATTCTCTCCATTTGTTGACGACAGACGAAAGCGGTTCGCGTCAGATAAGGCTAGTAGTTTGATTTGACAAACAGTGAATGCTACTCGAAAGATAGGATTCCCTCCAGGGAACCCGCCGCCAGCTCTATGATATCCACGATACCAGGAGACACATAATACAAAACCCAGAAAAACCCATGGAGCCGCTCAGCTCAACACTCAATTTAGAAATGGAGCAAAGCCTGCTCCCAAACCAGCAATTGAAAGTAAAGGCCACTGGAACGCCGCCTAGATGCAACGCCTCGCATATGCATGTTACAGGTGTGAGAAGCACTCCTGCATTGTTCGATACCATCGCAACAATCTAACCAGTATTTGTAACACAGGGTGAGAATATAAGATCTCCAATTACTAGAAGTTATAAGAAGTTCGCACAAAATTACTACTCATGCCACTCCAGTGACCGCATGAAAAACATTTCACCGAAGCATCATCATCGAATCGAGCTTGCGCAGGGCCTTTTGATCGGCACCACGAATGCGGGCACCGCTGTTCGGACTTCGGCTACCAGCTCGGCTGACGCTCTGTTCGCTCCTACCATCCATTCCAATGTCATTTGGAGGATTAGTGTTAAGCAAGGAACCGACGCTTGGTATAGTACGCGCAGGTGAAGGGGCATTGTTTGCAACACCGCAATTGGTTTCGGGTACGGCAAGCGAGTCAGAGCTCCGGTTTCTGGTTTCGGAGGGATGCGGGGACGGAGGCTTATCGCCGTTCATGCCTAAACCGGCAGATCCCGTGAGCGCTGGGAGCTGGTGTCCCTCACTTGTCTGGATCGAGGGTGCCGTGAGGCGTGGATCAATCTGGTGGCCATTGGCATGTGGCTGTTGTTGTTGTTGTTGTTGCTGTTGCTGTTGCTGTTGCTGTTGCTGTTGCTGTTGCTGTTGTTGTTGGTGGTGGTGGTGATGGTGGTGCTGTTGACCGAGCTGCGCAGCCTGTATTGCACGTGGAGAGGGGTTGTGAATATATTGTGGCGGGTGCTGCATGATGTGAGGCGGATGACCGTTTGTCATTGGAGGTATTTGGGGTGGTGGGGGAGGTAAGGCTGGATTGCTTATTGGTGGAGGTGGTCGGTCAAACGCAGTTGGCCCTGGCGGATGCTGTGGATACTGTTGAGGGGGATAGGCTGCTTGCGCGTACTGTAAAGGAGAGTGGCTAGGCTGTTGAGGCGGCTGTGGAGGGTAATAAGCGTACTGGAACGGAGGAGTTCCGTTTGGAGTTGGCGGCCAGCTACCAGGAGGGGGGCCATAACCCTGAGGGTGAGTCGCTCCAGGACGATTGTATGGCGATCCCATTCCCATTTGATGGGGTGCTGGGGAATAAGGCGATCCAGGCATGGGGCCTCGAGTGACTGCAGGCACGCTGGACGTCTCGTTAACTGTTGACTCTGGGTACATGTTCTTCGGCGGGCGAATGTGACGAAGCGACGGGTCTAGTGTTGGTTGCTGTAGGCCTGGAGCGGTAGGGTGCGAGCGCGCATAGTAGCTAATCAAGTGCAAGTGCTGTCCGTTCTGGGTGGTGATGCTGAATGACTGCTTCATGAGACCATCCGGCTTGTAACGGTATCCATCTGGGCCGTCTTCATCCGAGTCCCCCTTCGATCCGTCGGACGTCTTCCCGCTTGTTCTCTTGACTGCCTGGACAGGTGGCGCAAAACCATTTCCACCCCTCTTGCCTTCCATTTCCCGATACGTCAAGAAACTGCCAGATACTCGACTGGCACTCCATGATTTGCCATCTGTCCATCTCCGCATGCCCGCTTCTCTCTCATCCCACACAAACACAGACCCCGACTTGATCTGCTGTCTTTCTTTTTCAGAGAGTCGTCGCTGGACGCGAGGAAGAAGACCAATGCGACAGGCTTCGAAGAGGAGGATAGCATCCGCTGGTGTCCGGACGTGTCCGTTGTATGTCTCCATGGCGAAGACAGAGCAAGTGGTTTATCGGCGGGACAGAATTGGAGGGAAGCCAGGCTGGCGTGGTTTTGTGTGTAGGAGAAGACAAGTGGGTAGATTTCTACGCTCGCATCTGGAAAGGCATGTGTTAGCCAAAAGCTGTGTAATAGAGTTAATCGGAATCGGCAGTTAGGCTCGAAATAGACCGTCGCAATTAAGGCTGGGGTGGACCAGGGAGGGCCCTGTGCACAAGGATGCGGCGCAGTAGGTGAGTGCGACGGGCTAGAGTAGCTTATGACGCGGCTAAGGAGCCAAGAAGTATCCTCGTGCCTACTGCGAATTCATCTGCACTAGCAACATCCTGGCCAGTGGAAGACGCCAACTTTTGAATTTTTAAATTGTTGGATTGGGGAGCCTTGGGGGCAGTCGAGGTAGTGTGGCACCCGCGGTTACTCAGACTGATAGGCAAGCGAGCGTGTAATGAAATTGTTGCGTCGACTCACCAGAGAGAGCTCCCCGAGCAGGTTGAGTTAGTGTCGTAAGAGGACGTTCCTTGACGCGTCACCCAAGAAGAGTGGTGCGGAGAGCGAGGACAAGAGCAGCACAAATGACTGCGGAGGGAAGGCACTTGAAATGGAGCAGAGGATGAAACGGGAATGTGGAATGCGGACTCGTGGCCAGAAGGACAGAGGCGGTGGGGTGCGGTGCAGTTGACGGAGGAGCAAGAAGGTTGAGCAGCTCCCGTGCCTCAGTCGGTTCATAAGAGATCTGGGCGGAATGTGTCTTTTTTCTCGGTCGGCGCTCAGTAGTGGCACCCGGCACCCTTGTGAATTGATCGGTCCCAAAGGCTTGGGTGGCGCCTGATAGCGAGGTAAGGCCGGACAAGCTTTACTAACGCCGTTGGCTTCTAACTTTGTCTTGGGGCGTGGGTGCTGCAGCAGCAGCCCGGGGGGGGTTGTTGCGTGGGTGAGTGGATGCGCCGCCCCAGCGAGAAACAAGGGTCACAGAGCCGACAAGGTTAGAAGCTTTCACGGGCTTCGACGGCTTCACTGCTTCAAACGGTGTAATAGAGTGTCCTCTAACTGCCTGTGCGGAGGGGGTGCCTCTTCTTGGGTGCCTCTCGCCGCTTTCTCGCAGCGTCTCCGGGAGGGCGGGCAGTCGACACCTGTTCGCTCTGCACGGCGCCCCGTCACAGCCTCGATCGGCCCTTGTCTGCGAGTGGCCGAGTCGTTTTAAACTCATAACGCTAGCGAGGTCTAATCCATATAACCCTAATCCTTAACGTCGACAAGCCTTCGGCTCCCTTGGCCAGTCCAATCCCTGCCCAGCACTGACACGCTCAACCCAGCCAAGCCTTGGCAATGCTCATGGAAGAAAATTGGAATCATGCGCAAATAATGCCAACACTTGTGAGACTGTTCTCCGGCTGACCGCAGAGCGAGCGACTCTGCGACTCTGATTACCTGCACGGCCAAGCCTTGCATGGAAACAGCCGAAACACCCTACCTAGGGGTACTTCTGCCGCCGCCTCATGGTAATGCTCGTACTCGTACAGCGCGTCCTGCTTCCCTTGTTTCTCATCCTTCCCCAAGCACCCTCCGATCCCATGTGGCGGCGTCTCGTTAGAAGCAAGCGCCCATCTGCGCTTCGTTTGCCTCATCCGCTTCACTCGCGCCTCATTGATTGCAACACATGCCGGCATGAGCGTGCAGGAAATGTGGAACGTCATCCAAGCCAATCCAAGCCAATTCTCTCATTCGTTCGGCTCTACATACCAACATAATCTCCCAAGCGACCTTGGGCTATTCGCGCAGATAAGCATATGATGTATTGCACTTAAGCTTACTCCGTTCCCGCACTGCACAGCCAGGTTCACGACAAAGCAAGCTTACGAATGACACGCCGGGCAAAAAAAAAGTAGACGCTTGTTGCTTCTAGAATGGGACAAGTTAATAGCCGCGTTTCTCGTACGCGCGTATTGTGACTTAGCCCATCGTAACCTTTCCACCATTGCGAATAATCACGTTCTAGAGTTCCTTAGTCTTGTGAGAAAATGATGACGGTTTTGCGTGGCGACAACGCCAGGAAACCAAGCCTCGGAGCCAACATCGGAGCCAGCCAACCGTAGTTACGCATCTCGTAGGTCAGTGCAAAACCATGGGGCTATTATCAGCTACTAAGGAGCACCGACAACTGGGCGTCTCAGCTTGCCACGGCAAGACATATGACCGAAGTAGAAAAAATTTATTGGGCACAGATGACACAGATGACAAAGATGACACAGATACACGCCAAGCAGATAAAACGGGCGGTTTTTGTTTCGTTCCTGGGCCAAGCCGCTCCACGAGACGATTCTGAGGCGGACTCGTCGTCGCTAGAAAAGATGGTGGGCTCGGAGTGCTCGGAGGGAGGCCGCGTCAGCTTGCGATAGAGCTTGCTAGCATTATGAAGGCCTGAGGTCTCCACACTTCGGCATCTTCCAAGCCGGGCGCCACGCTCGATTCCAGAAAAGCAGATTAGGAGCTTAAGGGTCTTAGACCAGCAGAATAGCATCGATAGGCCACGAGGCGCCCGGCTTGGGGACGTGTTTTGGTCAGGGGAAGGTCGGGTAGGTAAAAGGTGCATTTGGCTTTTCAAAATGAGGGAATTGTCATACGGGGGATGGATCAGCCGGTTTCTTCGGCTACCAGACAGGGTTTGAGATAAGGTTCAAGGCAGGTTAAGCATAAGTTTTAGCCCGCGTGTCCCGCTTACCCAACAGCAGCGCCCGTCCTTGCACTACGTCGTACTGCAATACGGTAGCAGCAGTAGTAGTACAATAGTAGTGACGATGGCGCCGACGATGGCACTGGCGATAGCACCGCCAGTGCCACCGTGTGCGATGCGACCCCAACAAACACTCCCCGATATGCACCCAGCAGCGCCGAGCAAGCCCAGCGTCGCCCAGCATCGCCCAGTCTCTCCAGCAAATCTCCCAGTGGCAGCGCCGTCGGAGAACGAAGGAGCTGAGAGAGTAGCCGTTAAGGCCAGCCAGCGCCAAGCCAGTAAATCAAGCACCAAGCCTACTGGCTATCCAGTTAGGTCCCCTAGTCCTCCCCCTTAACCCAAAGCCCGTGTGCATTTGCTGGAGTGGTCGCCCCGTAGGCTGACTTCAGCGGCTGTCATTGTCATCTTCAGCCACCAGCGCACGCTATTTGCAGAAGCATTTATGCCTAAGTTCTAGACTGCGCCAACATGGCCCCCTCTCAGCACCCACAATCCGTATGGGAATAAATAAGGTAGGCCAAGCAACTGGGCTTGAGATTTTTCACCTCCTTGGCACATGTTTACAGATCTTTCTGGATGCCCAGATTAGTGCCACACCCAATTTCACGACAATCCAATCTGCGTGCAGGGGGGCTTAAGTGTCAATATACGATATCCGGGTTCACGCGGCCAGGTGGTTATTGCTTTGCGACATGGCCTATCTTGACCCACGGCTTTTGCGAATTTTTTTTTTTGGGCTTAATAATCGGTACAGCTTTCCAACGTGCTCAGCGGCCCCATGAAAAGAGCGAGCGAACGAGGAAATGCTCACATCAGCCAAGTCGATCCGCGAGCTAGCGACGGCCGTAATATGCCCGAGCCGCTAATGCCCTTTACGGCCTTTTAGAGTTTATCCCTAGTTAGGATTGGAGATCGTTGAACAAGGCAGGGTAGCTTTTGCGAGCATTTCCACCTTTATTTGATCGACGCATGTAAGATTCTGTGTGTACCGTCTCGGGTTGTACTGTCTCCCTCAGCCCTGCAGCAAAGTCTTTGAAGAGCTTATTTCAGCATCCCTTCGAAAGCAACTTGGTTTCACTGTCCATCGAGGTATTGACCTTCACCATTTGCTGGTGCCATCTGACCGTTTTGCCTGTTGCCTGTCAGCTTGACCGCCACAGCCCGGATGCGAGCATGCACCAACGCACCCGCCACTTAGGAATACCTGGAAATAGACTATTCCTAACACTATTCCCTTTCTCAGATAGATTTCCTCCGCTCGAGTGGTACTCCTATTTGGCTATTTCCTTCGCTAACCGAGCCGGGCATGCAGCACGTGCTTGCAAACTTCTACGGGACGGATACTCTCCGGAGCTCGTGCCACTGAGTTGCATCAAACAGGCAAACAATATTCCAGATGGCCAAGCCACTGGCAACTTACGTCGCGCCAATCTCTGCGCCTCTCTGAAGCAATTAAAATTCCATACACACCCCGCATTCCTACGGCTCGAGCCTCACAAATGTTGAAGTAGTATTCGAGATAGTGGCAGCCAATCACCGCTTTGCTGGGCTCTGACTGCAGCCGTTCAATCTAAGCCTCATTTGTAGATCACCCTGGACCACAAGGGAATTTAGTTCACAAGGGAATTTTTTTAATATCACGCAGAACCTTCAGGGTGGTCCGCCAGGTTCCTGCGTTGACAAAGCAGACAATCTTATGCTGCTATGCCTCAGGGTACGCAATGTAACATCCATCAACAAGCGTCAAACAGCGTGATCCTGGCGAGACCCACCAAAACCCACCCCAACCACTTCATTATCATCATCCTGGGCTCCAAAGAGTGAAAAGTAAACAATGTCAATACAACTGAAACGCTTTCATAATGAAGAGTGATCTCGTAATTAAATCTTCAACTGCATTTTTTTTATTAAAAATCCTCTACCGCACATCGAGTCGGAAAGGGAACCAAATCACTAGAAAACTCGCTGCAAGTAAAACTCACAGAAATACTGATACAAAAGCAAGCCCCAAAAGCCCATGCCATGACGCGCCAACGCCGTCATGTTGTCCCTTGCCCGTTGTCCCTTGCATTGCCGTCCACCCAACCCTGATACCAAAACCCGATCAGACCGAACATCCCGAGACCGGGCCAAGAGGGAGCAAAAACTTGAGACCAAACCCCGAGTATGTCGCGCACAAAAGCCAAAAAGCCCATCCCAGGGCCAATTCATCCTAGGACCAACCCATCCAGGACCAACCCATCCCAGGACCAACCCGGCCCGGACCAACTCAGCCCAGAAACCAGGCCTCCTGCAGCAAAACCCCACCGGCCGAAACAGAACCCAAGAAAAACGAAGCAAAAAATCACTCATCCTCATCCTCCTCATCCTCGTCTTCGTACTCCTCCTCATCCTCATCCCCAAACCCACTATCCTCCTCCTCCCACTCCTCCGCCCCCATCCCCACATCCACGTCTTCACTACCTCCCTCCCCCTCCTCCCCCCTCGCAGCCACCTTGCTCAACTCATCCTCACTATCCTCATCCCCCCCAACCCCATGCCAACTCCCACTCTCAACCTCCGTATCGCCCTCCCGCCCGCCCCCCGTGAACCCCGCCCCAGCCACCGTGCCCGAATGCGGGGTGGCGTACGCAAACGGCGTCCCGCCACCGCCCTGCGCCCTGCTGCCGCCGCCATTGCCCGTCCGGTTCTCGGAGCCAAAGCCCGCACAGCGCGCCGCGTCGGTCGCGAGGCCGGCCGAGCGCTGGCTGCGCGATGCGGCGTCCGAGGCCGGACGGTGCCCGGAGAAGAACGGGGAAGGGGGTTCCTTGGAGCGGCGGGGCGTGTGTGCCCAGCCGGAGGGTAGGGGGACGGCGGTGGTGATGGGGTCAGGAAGTGTGTCGGTGGCCGGCGGGGAGTGGGAGTGGGAGTGGGTGAGGCGGCGGCGCTTTGGGTTTGAGGCCTGGGGCACGGCGGCGAGGGCGAGGGCGAGGTTGGCGGCGGCGTGGTGGGTGCGCGGGTGGGGCGCACAGGTGGCGGCGTCGAAGGAGGCGCCGATGCGGCGTTTGGAGCTGCTTTGGGGGAGCTGCGAGGGCACGGTTACGAAGGCGTCGTCGTCGGTCAGGGGCACCGAGACGGTGCGGTTGCCGCGCCGGCTGGGTCTCTTCTGCGGGAACTCGGAGAGCGGCGAGATGGGCTGCTTGAGTTTCGGGCGGGTGCTGGGCGTTGCTTCGGCGGGCCAGAGGTAGGGCTCCGCTAGCCGCAGAGAGAGTTGGCCGGAGTGGGAGCTGCTGAACGATGATGTCGTGCTGGCGGGTGGGTCGCAGGTTGGGTAGTAGGACCAGCAGGCTTCTTTGGCGTCAGCTTCCGCAACGTGTAAAGTGCTGGCGTCAGTGTTGCCTTCTTTTTGGGAGTCGGGACTCAGGTGCACACGCGGTAATTCGCGCATGCGTTGCCAGGTCCACGCATTGTCGTCGTGGCTGCTCTGTTGCAGATAGGCCTCGCGTTGGGTTACGAATAACCGCTTTTGACCCCCTGCCGCTCGCATGAGGACGCCCGAGTTCAGGAAATGAGCTGTCCAGTGCGCGGCGGATATCATCTCGTCAGGTGTGAGGAAGAGAAGTTTGGATGATTTGTGGACCTTTCGAAGGGGTATGAAAGACGCTCTGAGACCATGGAAACAGTCCGTGGCCTGGTCACCAGCGTCCGAATGATGACTGTTATTATCACCAGCGTTCTCCAAGTGCTCAAGCAGATCGCCGAATGCGTTTGCGATCGCTGCCTGAATGTCTCTAGCATTTGAGCTCTTGAAGGTCACTTTGCGGATGAAACCCCGGCTTTGGAGTCTCTTGTAGACCAAATTATTCGTGCCACATGCCTTAGGTGATAACCATTCGTCTGTGGTATCCGTCCAGGCGTGAATAGCTTGGCTGCTCCAGCCACTTCCGGCCTCAGGTAAAGGTAATGAACTTCTGGATGCCGATCGCAGGCTTCGGGCCTGTGTCCACTCCTCGGAGTCTTGAGTAGTTGCTTTAGACATGCCGTGCATTGATTCGTCTGGAGTAAACCAGATGCCTTTCAGCTCCCTTCCCCAAGGCAGCAGTACAACTTCTATTTGCCATGGATCGGCCGCTGTCGGGAAAATAGCTTCGAGATCATCAAGGCGTTCTTTGATGCCCTCGATTTCCCTCCGGTCTATGGCAGCAACAATAAGTGCCGAAGAAGTCATGGACTGTGCAGAGCCAATGCTACGAGAAGAATAGTTGGATGTGAATGACGTTATTTCTGCAGCGTTGGGTGCTTGCCGTCTGGTGTGTATATTGTCAAGACTGCTGTGGTCTACGTCGATTGCTGCGTAAACCTTGTTGTGCTCTTCCATACGGTTTTCGAGTTCGAGTAACCTTGCGTCCATGTCTTCAAGCTTGCGTTCAATTTCTTCTATGGGAACATGGGCAAATGACGTATTTTCCAAATTATCAATTCGTTCGTTGATATTTCGGATTGAAGTTGCCACATTCGGGATTGAATTCAAGAGATTATGAAGAGGCCCAAGGTATGAAATGAGACGATGTAGCAATTGAGGTGAAGCAGATGTTAGGACATTTTGAACGGAATCCTGCGGCATTGCAGGGGAGTTTGTAAGTAGGAGTTGCGCAGGAACATCAGACGGGTTTCCTGAACTGTTTGGCCGAGTATCGCCCCCAGCAGCGTTCCTCTCTGCAGCTGCAGACCATCGAGAAAGAGCTTCGAGGAGGTTTCTCGTTTCCTGGACGGCATAGTCGACGCCCCGTAGATCAGGCGTGTTGGCATTGCTTGGTGTAGCAATCTCTGTAGCACTTTGAAGGAGATCCTCTGCATAAAATGTATTCGGAACTGTGTCATTTACATCAAGAGGCGGTATATTACGTCCAAGGCCAAGGGCGTGACTCATGAGCGCTCGGCCAGGACTGCCTAAATGGGCATTATCGTCCGATAGAGAATTAGTTTCGGTTGATGGGATCTGTGATCCATTATATGAGCGACCAATTCCTCCTGCAACCTCATCGGGTGCTGTTGAATGAGATTGTCGGCGCCCATTCGTATTACCCAGATTACCTCTCTGTAAAAATAGGCCGAGACCTGCAGGACTATACTGCGAAGTGCCATGATTATCCTGCCCCGTTTGCTGCCCCACAGTATTACCAACTGGCCTGAGATCGTTCGAGCCTAGAAGGCAAACAGATGGAATTCGAGGTAAACCTGAGGCGCTTGGCTCCGAGGTGGAATCCCTAGATTGTGGAGCGGCGCAATTAACGCTTTGTAAGATTCTCTGTTGCGCTGGCTGTTGCCTGAATCCCGACGGGCTACTTCTTGGGCGACCTATACGATGTTCTCGCGTACCAGCTGAAGTTGTGCCCTCTTCTTCAACCGTTTTTAGCCCTCTTGGCCCGGTATATTGTGACCCTCCGACCGATTGGCAATGTCCATCGCATCGCGGTGCAAACCGATGCTTTCCGGTGGATGGAGGGGAAAGTAGTTTCTCTCGAGGAACTCGGTGCTCAGGCAGGTGGTAGCAGGCATGGTGTCCACAGACACACCAAGTAGAGTGCTGACTACTTGGGCAATGCTCGGTGCTTCCTTCATGCAGCTCTTGACTTTGTTTATCCCAAAATTGACTACAACCACATGATCCAACGACCGGGTCGCCATGGTTACAAGGACCGCGTGGAAGTGGACGTTTCGATGACGAAGGTAGCTCTGCGGTAGAAGGAATAGATGTCGAAGGTCTCGGTGCCAGCCCAAACGCCGCCATGGGCGCCTAGCTGAGCATCCCACAAAGGACGCTGGCTGCCTAGCATTGAGCCATTTTGTGGTGGGTATTAAAGCTTGAAGCATGTTAGCAAATGGTGAAGTAGCTTCTGGCGGGGACCGAGCGCCTACCAAAGAAGCGAGAGAGTACTGGGCAGGCTAGAGAGGACTATAGTGAGCGACAATGACACAATGTATAAAGTTGAGATGGAGAGAATGCGCCCGAGGAAGAGAAGGAGCAAAAGGCGGGGAAGAGGGCGGCAAGAGGGAGATTGAGGGAGGCCGGTGATAGAGGGACGAAGAAAATCAAAGGTGACTCTTCGACCCTGCGGCTTGGCATGAAACTAATAGCGCCTGCAGGTGGGAGTACAAGGTCTCCGTACCAGTGAAGCCTCCAAAAGGCTGTCCCGATGCAGTGGCCGCGTGAGCCCAGAGTGACCGGGGACTTCTGGCTATGGACGCTAATTGGCCAACAAATCCTGGGGAACGATGGCCCGCATCCGCAGCACGGTCTAGCGCCGATGGGCTCGCTCGTGAAACCCGTCGAAAAATGGAAGCAACCGGAATGGAGACTTGAATAGACACATAAAGGGGGGTCGTGCCCTGTGACATTATCTGCCTACCTAGGTTGCTATACTGCCATGTGTGCTAAGCCCTTTGAAGTCGTTTCTCTTAAGGCAGCGATAGCTGTGCGACAAAAACAGGAGATATATATTGATGAGTTGTCAGATCGTTTGCCTACTTTTTTCATCAATTCCATTTTGGGAAACCCTTCCAGGTAGCTTGCGTGGGATAAAATGCCTCTTGTATGTCTCAGTAAAAATGGTCTTGAGTCAGGCAGCACGATTAGAGAACACCTGTTAGTTTATGTCAACGTTGATTGGCTATCTTACAAACAATGACGTTTTTATCATCGTTGGAGGCACCGGGTGCAGTTTGTGTGTTCGGTTAAGGCACCAAGGTAGAAATTATTAATTAGGTCTGCACCATTAAAACACAAACCAAATTAACTAAAAAAAGTCGTGAATATAATAGCAAAGACCTTACTTTAGCCCTGTAAAATATAGATAATGATAAAAAAAAGTCTTTGTTGTGGATATGTTAATGACAAATTTAATACCGTATTTTCATCTAGAAGCCGACGACTATTCAGAGCCGAGTTATTTTATACAATCAAACTACTTGTTCAGAGCACGAAATTGAGGTCGCAGGAGATCCTGGATTACCAGACTAAATGTGCAGACTCACACTGGTGAACTCAATAATTATAATTGACCCCACCAATGACTCTCCATCTATTAGCATCGTGATTCATCTTTTCCTTAGCCATTGAAGTGAAACTCTTTGCATCCTGAGCGAAAAGTTGTAGTCTTAGAAATATCCCAACACCAAATGATCCGCTCCACTAGATTCCATCCTTGAATGTTCCGATCCATCTATCCCTACATTAAATATTCGAATTTTTATTACTGCAGTTATGCATGGCGGACAGATTTCTCCTCCAATCAGACACCGTTTACGCTAACTTCAGCCCGTGTACCTCCGGCTTGAACCATTCCTTCAACAAATCCTGCAGCACCATCTCCGCCCCGTGTCTAGCTTTCTCCCGGCTCGATGCATGGCACTCAATGTACAACTTTATCTTCGGCTCGGTTCCAGAGCTGCGTACTGTAAACCGCACTCCTCCGTCTACATCGCAGCTTATCATCTGGCTATCCTTCGACACGGGTAGCTCCGGGACATGATTTGGGGTGGTAGAGTCATAGCCGACTGTCAAATCTCTCCAGTGTAGAATTTTTCTTTTGCCAAGCTTTTGTGGATATGGCTTGCCTAGCGCTCGCACCGCCTCGAAGATTGCGTCTGTGATGGCCGGTGAGGGCGATATGAGGTATGTATTCGCGTCTTCAAAGTAGCCCAGCTTTTGATAGAGCTTCTCGAGTTTGGCGTAAGGAGTAAGATTTTGAGATGACCAATGACCGGCCGCCGTGAGGAAGATCACAGCGGCGCTAATAGAGTCTTTATCATGTACGACCGATGGGATCATGTAGCCGAGGGCTTCTTCGAAAGCAAAAACGACGTCAAAACCCTCATTTTCCAGGTCTAGAGCCACATTCCCAAGCCATTTAAATCCGGTAAGAGTCTCGACAAAGCGAAAGCCTGCTTTAGCTAGCCGGGAGAGCATTTGCGATGAAACAGTTGACGCCAGCATTGTAAGCTTTCCTTTGGGCTTAGATGATGGATACGTCTCCAGCAGGTAAGAAGCGAGTAAGATTCCAAGCTGGTTCCCAGTGAACTGATGCCAGGTGCCCGAGACTTTCTCTGCGACAGCGAGTCGGTCTGCGTCCGGGTCACTCGCGAGTATGAGAGAAACGGAAGAGGTATCAGCGGTTTGAATGGCGAGACTAAGAGCGCCTTTTTCTTCAGGGTTAGGGAATTTGACCGTAGGGAAATCAGGATCGGGTTCCGCCTGAGAGTTTACCACGATCATTTTATCTGAAAGGCCTAAGTCTTGCACAGCTTGCTTCATATATGGTAGCCCAACGCCGTGCATTGGAGTATAGACAAATTTGAGGCTTGAAGGTTTAGGAACAGAAGTGCCCTCAGGATGAGCTGCTGCTTGAACAGCCCTAAAGTAAGCGTCTCGAACAAGACCTAGAGCTCCTTCGACAAGCAGGCAATCTTCATCCACGACGGAAGTATCCCAGGTTGCAGGTTCAAGGTGTTCAAGTATGGCAGCCGAAATCCCAGCGTCGTGCGGAGGAATGATCTGACAGCCATTCGACCAGTATACCTTATACCCATTATCCTGAGCTGGGTTATGACTGGCCGTGATCATAACGCCGGCAGCAGCATTCAGTTCACAGACACCAAAGGGCACCAGGGGAGTATGAGTAGGGTTTTCATACCACCACACGCGGATTCCCTTTGCAACAAAGGCGGCGGCTGTGAGCTTTGCGAATTTCTCGGAGTTGTGCCGTGCATCGCGACCTATGACGATGCCGCGACGCTTGGCATCCTTTTCATTCTTTAAGTATGCCGCAAGACCTTGCGATGTTTGGATAACAGTCAAGGAATTCATGCAGGAAAAGCCTGCTTGCATGGGGCCCCTCAAGCCTGCGGTACCAAAGGCGATTCGGATTCGAAGCCGCCTTTCGAGTTCGACATCGTCGCCGCGAACCAGAAGCTTGTATATCTCATCTCTAGTGGCCTCGTCTTTATCGAGACGCAGCCACTCCTCTGCTAGCTCTTTTGTGGTCTTGGTCATGACTCAAGGTGCTTCTGTCCGATAAAGAATTCTATGCGAGAAGGTTAAAGAATATATCAAGTGAGGAGGATAGAATCACCGATGAGATCAAATTATTTGTGTTCTGAAGAATGCAGTTCAATGGCTTGGACTTTGGATTCTTAAATCAGCGATGAATAGTGATGTCCAGGCGGGCCACGATTTTCGAGTTTGTGATCGGTCTTCGCTCGGAGACAGGCACACAGTATCACCTGTCCCATCCGTTTTGTAATCTCGCCACAACGGGCTCTACAGGGCAGCAGCAGCTTCTCTCCTGCTCACAGACGTGCCATTGACGTCGCCTGCACGTTTCTCGGCTGAATCGCCTGTTTCGCCCGTTTCGCCAGTTTCGCTCTTGGAGTTAAAGCGGCTTGGCGGTCCGTGGGCTGCAGATCTGCGGAGGATAGCCCGGATATCGGATAATATCCGGATAATATCTGGATATCCGCAAATTTTTAACTATCCCTTCCCTACTGCATTTCGTCCTACTATTATTAATAAGGGCTAACCAATAGAATCAATAGGAAAGGCTCTGTGACTATACAAGTACTTTTAATTCTGGTGTTCACGTATATTCTAACTCTTGTGTTACTAGGGGAAGGGATAAACTAAGCCTTTACCCCCTATTATACGACGCTATAAATAAATATAATAGATTATCCCTTGCTACGGTGGTTTGGGTCTAACGTTATCAATAAGAATTAAACCAATTAAATTAGCCAAATCTTCCCTTAGTTCCAATATTTTTTGGTATTCACACATAGGCTACTTTTATATTGGACACCACCGTAGCAAGGGATAAGTTTAAATTCTACCAACGTTGTCCTTTATTATGTTGGCCGCGGAGGTAGCTTTATTGCTAAGGTGTTAGACTCTGAATGACTACGGACACCGAAGGTCGAACTAGGGCTATTTTCTTATGTATATTAGGGCTCTTAGAGCCACCTTAAATAAAACAGATTACTTGTTTAATTCTGTGTCTCTACCGATCAGCCAGCTTATGTTATTCTTTATGATACCCGCCTGGCTGAAAGTTATAAGCCCGGTAACCTTCTAAGCACTAGGGAGATCTTAGTGGCTAGATGAATACCACTAAGCCTCTTTGAGCATAGTTCGTTACAAAATATTGTGTCATTTACGCGTAAGCGCGTCTCTTTACGCAACCTTAAGAAAACAACAAAAGCCACTATGGCACCTATAACCATGGACTCTACTAATCCTCTTTTGCTGACCTAAAAGGACTAGCCTTTATGGTTTTAATATATCCGCCAAGAAGTAAGTTTTGCGAAGATCTGAGACTATGTTAACCTAAATAAAATGGAAGATAAAATTAAGGAAAACACCAAGCCAGATATACCCTTAATAGCAGCAGCTCCTGCAGCACTAGCAGCAGCCCCTACAGCACTGGCAGCGGCTTCTATAGCTCTAATAGCAACTCCATCTACTGGAATAGCTACACCTGGGTTATTAAGTTAGTAAGGACAATAAACTTAGCAATCTATAGAGATATAGAAAATGCTCTTTAAGCTCTATAAGCTCTAATAACAAGACTACCTAAAGCGGGAAGAGAAGCTCTATATATTTACAGCACTCTTACATACCACATAGGCACTAACTTCTCTAGGTATCTCAAAAACCTTACTATACCACATTTAGTTCTAAGATAGCTGAAGAAGGTAGTAAAGCTATCTTAAGCTACGCTATAGTAAATGGTATTAGATGATTTTAAGAAGTGGAAACAAGGGCTTAAATATTAGACTCTGGAATTATGGCTTTAGCTTTATATTACCATTATACAGAACAGTAAAGAGCTAGAGGAAGAATTAATAGAGGTAACAGAAAGCAGCGTTATATAAGCTTTTATCCAGGACTATAAGGAGATCTATCCAGCTCTATATTATGCCTTTATTTAAAAGGTAGTAAAGAGGTTAAAGAAGCTTAAAATGGTAACAATAATTAAGGAATTTAACCTGCTCTATAAGCATCCAAATATAGGACGTAACGTCCATACTCTAGCTATATAGACCTTAATTATTCTATAAGGGTTCGTCTAGATTATTCTGCTCCGCCATTTTATTTTTTGGTATATAGTGCTTGGCATTTAAAAGTAATGCCTTTATCTGCACACTATGTCTCTAGGGTATCTTCTGTTTGTCTAAATACTTATTTGTTATTACTCTAGAAAAAGGTAATATCTTAGTAGAATTATATTTTAATTAAATAGTAAGTCTTGCGAATGGTAGGTAGGACAGTAGCTTTATCCCTATTCTTGGCGGTGTATATAAAGTTAAATTTGGAATACATATAATAGAAATGTATAACATATCTATTACCATTGTACCCTGGTACTCTAAAGTAGATAATATCAAATGCTAGCTGTAACGGAACCTTGTAGCAGGAACTACGGTGGGTTCTGTCAATAGGCTGGGTATGTAGGTACGACAAAAACAACAACTTAATAATAACTGGTGGAGTGGTTGCCCAACAGATTAACTCCAATTGTATTCTAAGATTCACTACAAGGAGAGAACTATCTATGGTAGGGACTGAGGTCCTTTAAATACACAACCGTACTCCTAAGAAATCCTCTCTTATACGTGAGGTACGTGTTGTCTGTATTAAACGTAATGTCCCTTCCGTTTAACACAGTTAATACGTTCAACACCACGTGACCTCGGTTACCATTCCTTGTCACATAGTTCTACTGGATCCATCCTGGACCGTGCCTATATCAACCAACTAGCTTCCGCCGACTCTTCTCCAAGTAGTCGTAACATTGTACTTAAAGCGTCCGTAACACTAGCCATTTGAATAGTTGAGTGGCTGGAAATTTGTATTCTTATCTTTAAGAGATCTGCTATGTGTGCTTTGCTAGTAAGTAAACTTTATATTTAATTTTAAGCGGTGCTTGTTTGTTGGTTTTAAATTTAGTTAGCTCTATGCCAATAACATACTTTAGAAGCTGCGCAATAGTATTAGGTCCTATATAGCCAAGAATTTTGTGCTATCTTATAGCTATGGCTCTAATTAGTTTACGGGCCATTTGGCTTAGCTAAAATCTTCCTATTAAGAAGGTTGATTAAGTTAAATCTAGGGTACTTATAGGCTCTTTGTGCATTAGTGCCCAGTGGCCCCCTAGTTATTTTGCATAGTAGACTATTTCGCTAGTTGCTAAACGGTATAGCAAGTTTCGTCCTAAGTTAAAATAGATATCGTTATTAGTAGCTCTTAAGAGTGCTATAATATTTATAAATATAGTGGGTACTAGTGCTATATAGAATAGCTTCATTTTTAACTTCCCAGTAGGTGTATTAACAGTAATAGTTACTGTTCCGTAAGCTTAAAATTTCTTAAAATTTCTACTAGTAATTAGGTAGTTGTTTTCTACTACTAGGTATAAGAAGGTAAAGTCTTCTTTATTATTATAGACGTGGGTATCTACGCTAGGGTTAAGTATCTAGGTGTTCTAGAGTTTAAAAGGAGTTTAACCAGTACTAAATACGGCAGTATAGCTAGTCGGTTTAGTAAAAGGTAGGGTTTTAGAATTAAAATTAATTATAGATTCTGTATTCTGATTATTCTCCTTTTCTTTCTATTCTCTTTTTTAAATTTAGTTAACAATATATTTAATCTAAAGTGTAGATAAGATAGCTTTATTTACTTTCTTCTAGACATCTACCCTTAGTCTCTATCTGTTGGTATCACCAGGGATACCTATTTAAATAGGTCGGAGTTGTAGTCAAACAGTCTTTGCTAGTTGATACGATGGTTAATTCTTAATTGTTCTAATAAGGAAGGGCGAGGAGCTTAAGGCTCCTCACCACACTAGTGCCGCGGCGACACGTGACCACGTAACCACACGTAATATTGTCCCGACACTAGCAACTCTTCTTTTGTGGGTTGCCATCTATATACAAATACCGCTTAACTAGCGCAGCAAATATTAATCCTCCTTACTTATTATTGCTATTGTAATATAAGTCTCGCTATCCTAAATTTACTAAAGAAATGGTGGTTAACCAAGTGGTAAACTAGGGAACTATATTATTGGAATAGAGTTGCGGAGCTTGTTAATATCCGGCTCCATTCTAGAATCCACCTCCACTAGATCCTCTATAAGAGCCTCCTCCGCGGTAGCCAGAGCCTCTGCATCTATTATAACTGCTACGGCCTTATCTATACCCGCTTTATCCATAGGAGCAATCAGTGCAGTACTGGCCGCTATTATAACTGTTATATTTGCCGTAGTTAAGCTCCTTATAATGTTAAACCTATGGCAATTCTTTCTTTTAATGTTAAACCTTTAGTAATCTAACCTTGTAATGTTAAACCTTTGGTAGTCTAATCTTATTGTAAGCATTCCACTGTCCATATTGCTAATATGGCGGATAAGCTTGCTCGTTACGTGGTGGTTGCGGAGGTTGTTGCGGAGGTTATTGCGGAGGTTGTTGCGGAGGTTGCTATAGAGGTCATTGCGGAGGTTCTTGTCGAGCTTGCTGCTGGTAGGTTGGGATATTATTTATAAATCTAGCTTGTTGTGCCAGTTATCTAGTCGCGGTAGGGGTTAGAGGAAACGTCTCGGCGCTTAAGTTAAACAAGGTTGAGAATCTCTGGTGGGACGGAGCTTAAGGTACAGGTTGAGATACGGCTATTACGGACGCTTTAAGTACGGTGTTACGACTACTTAGAGAGGAGTCGGCGGAAGCTAGTTGGTTAATACAGGCACGGTCTAGAATGGATCTGGTGGAACCATGTGATAAGGAATGGTAAGCGAGTTACATGATGTTATACGCAGTATATAAGGAGTACGCAGTGTACGCCACGTATAATACGTATAACACGTACCTTACGTATAAGAGAGGATTTCTTAGGAGTACGGTTGTGTATTTAAAGAACCTCAGTCTCTACCATAGATAGTTCTCTCCTTGTAGTGAATCTTAGAATACAATTAGAGTTAATCTATTAGGCAACTACTCCACTAGTTATTATTACGTTATTGTTTTTGTTGTACCTATATACCCAGCCCATTAACAGAACCCACCGTAGTTCCTGCTATAAGGTTCCGTTACACATTTACTACTAAGGTTACGGTATTGGAATAAAATCGAGTAATATGCCACCAAGAGTAGTACTAGTCACGACGGCGTTGACGGGAGCCACAACCTTAGGGCCAGGTGATACTAGTATAGATAATGGGGATTCTCAAGTGGTTACGCAAGGTTAGTTATAGGAAATGGTTGATTACTTATAAGATAATAATAGGATACTTAAAGAACGCATTAATGGAATTAGAGCAGTAAAGATCAAGTTACCTTCAATCAAACGATTCTTAGGAGAAAAGTTAAAGCTTAAAGGATTTCTTACGTAGATGTACTTTAAGGTAGTACAGGAAGGAGCGAAGTTAGTAATATCGTTGGATTAAGTAGCCTATGCAGGATTGTTCCTGACGGGGAGGGCACTTAAGTGGTTTGAACCATATCTTACGGAAATATAGGCCAATGGCATAACAACTACTAACCAGGATGTACGGTATATATTTGCCAGTTGGAACAGGTTCGCAGAGTAACTAACGCAGATATTTAGAGACCCGGAGGCCATAACTACAGTGGAATAAAAGCTTCAGAACTTAGTATAACGCACTTTAATAATTGAGTATACAACACAGTTTTAAACACTAGCTATATAGGTTAAGTGGAATAATAGGGCGCTTATAGCATAGTATAAACAGGGACTTAAGGCTAAAGTCCAGGACGTAATTATCCTAATGGAAGATGCGGATACTCTAAGAGAGTTAATAGATCAGTTAATAAAGATTAATAATAGAATCTATTAAAGGGAACAAGCTAAGAGAGGGCAAGACAGAGTTCTATAGTTATATAAGGCGTAAAGTACGCAACGATAGATATAGAGTTAAAAACCATGGAATGGCACGGAGCTAATAGACCTAAGTGGTACCAAAGAAACCTAAAGATGGGAAAAGAAACCATGGAAACCTAGAGGTTAAGGATTAAGTAATTAAAGGACTAAGGAGCAGAGGCCAAACTAGGGATCTTAGCAGCAGAAGACGTTTAGGCGGACTCTATAGCAAGAAAGATGGTTTAAAGATGGAGCTTATATAAATTGCGGAAAATAGGGTCATTTCGCCAAAGACTATAGAGGTGGTCAGAGTAACTATATGGTAAAGGAAACCAGACCAGCAGACGGCGCGTATATATAGAGGGATAATGGTGCACTGCGAGGAACAAAAGAGTGTTTAATTAACAGTTTTGCGTATTATTATAACAACGCATGCCGAATTTATAAAGACGCTAAGTATAGCGCAAGCTATTGGCCATAAGAGCCAGAGTTAAAAGGACTCTAAGGAACTAGAGAGTTAGACGAAGAATAAGATTAACTCTATAAGCTAGATTAAGATATCACAGCAACGTACGGACGAAGATTAGTAGTAATAACAATAGAGTTGGAGTACTTATTGATCAACAGCGACGAGGACGAAAAGGAGGCTAACTAGGAGCACTTAAACCTCGATAACGCAATAAAAGCAGAGACTGAGACCATTACCGAACAAGGTTTAGTAACGGGCATAGCGATACCGTTGGATACGATTTCCATCGCTTTATAAGATAATAGGAGCAACGTTTAGAAGAAACTAAGTAAGTAGACAACTGCTAGTGCTAGCTTATTACTCGGTAAAGGTAAAAGGCCACAGGCTTAAGATTCTCAAGAAGAGATAAGAGAAGCTTAAGATTCTTAAAGTGAGATAAGATATACCCAAAAACCCATAACAGACGAAAACCGATGGGAAAGGGCAGCAACTCAGTTCAGTAACAAACGAATGAGTATAGGACGCAAGTTTAAGAACTGCGAGTTCGGGAAATAAATAAGAACGTTAGTAATTCCAGGCAAACGCAGTGCTTAGCCTAAAGATTAAAAAGTTAATACTAGGATTAAAAAGCAAGACGACTACGAGGATCTAGCTATAAGATATAGAAAATAAGAAACTATGGATAAGTTTAGGACAAGAATTATCGCATAGCAAGAGCAAAAGCTAGACAAGAAATTAGCTATGCTAGGTCATATAAGGGACAGAGTACCCGTACAAAGAGTTACTAATAGGCCAAGTGCAGGGACACCTAGGGTAAAGTGGTTAAACAAACTAGAATAAGAAAAGGATCTAGATATTCCAACTAGGTTTAAAAAAAGGCATACTAAAGGATATTATGATATAGCGATAACAAGGTATTTTCTAACGGATAGACCATACACACTAAACCAGTTGTACAGAAAGTGGTATAGGCAATAATATAACGACGAATAGGAAGACTTTTATATATAGCTAGATAAAAAAGTTGTCTAAGACCAACCCATTATAGAAAAACGCATAAGTTATATTAAAGGAGTATTAATTATAACATTAAGGAACCTAGAAGAGGAATCCAGGGACTAGAGAAGTAAGCGGCAAGTCTTAGTACCTATAGTAGAGATACCAGTGGTTAGGTCGACTAGGTATAGGTTTAAACTTAAAAATAAAAACAAACTAAGAGTTAACCCAAAACATGCAGCGCATTATACACTATTGTGGATAGCTTGTGTGGATAATACGTGCAATATATATAGAGCACCTAAAGACAAGAACCAGAAGTACCCAGTAAGGATATATTAGGTACTAGAGGAAAAGCGGTTTAGAAATGCTAAGTATATATATAGTTAGCACCCAGTAGAAGTATAAGGTTAAGGAGACTTAACACTTTAACCAGGAAGATTCCTTACGGAAGAGTGCCTAGATGGACAACAGTGGTGGGAGTGCCCAGAGAATACTTATCTATGGCACATAGAGGAAAAGAAATAAACTAAGTATTGGCTAAAGTTAGACTAAGTACAGGCAGGATCTAGCAGCTAACAGTTAGGAAAAGGGGAGGTGTACAGGACCAAAGGGAACCAGTGTTAGAGCTTTAGACCCTTAAAGAAATTTAAGGATAACACCTAAACTTAAGAGCTAAGTGGCAAGATCAGCAGTTTAAAGCGTTGGTAGACAGTGGAGTAATAAGGAACCACATATCACCAAAGGTAGTGGAAAGGATGGGGTTACTATATAGACAGAAGAAACACCCGTATCTACTTATAACGATTTTAGGAGACTAGATAGCCTATAGAGGAGGCATTATTAATCTTAAAACAGGACCTATTTAGATAACTATTAAAGGGAGACCAGTTAGAATGTCTTTTAATATCCTACTGTTAGGATAGGACGAGGCGATACTAGGAATGCCTTAATTATAGAAGTACAATCTAAAGATTGATTAGGTTATAGGTTAGGTTAATATTAAGAATATATAATAATATAAAGTATAACAGTAAACCAAGTTGGTATAGTACCAAGTCGGAGTAATATATAAAGAGACTAAGCGAGGCTTAAGTTATGTACTAAAAAGATACCACAAGTATGGAAAAAAGTTATGGTTACCAGAAAGTAAAAAGCTGTCAGAGCATGCAGCTTAGGACTATAAGATAGAATTAGAAAAGGGAATAAGTCCAAAGTTCTTTCTAATCTATAAGCTTACTGAAACAGAGTTAGTAGCACTTAAGGAGTTTATCTAGGAGAACTTATAAAAGGGATATATTAGACCGTTGTAGTTATTAGTAGGATATCCAGTACTATTTATCCCAAAGAAAAACGGAAAACTTAGGATGTGTATAGACTACAGATAGTTAAACAGCATTACTAGGAAGGATAGGTATCCTTTACCCTTAATTAGCGAAATCTAAGACAGGATAGGTAACGCAAAGATCTTTACAAAGATAGATCTAAGATGGGCGTACCACCAGATCAGAATTAAGGAAGGCGACGAATAGAAGGCAGCCTTTAGGTCAAAGGAAGGACTATATAAGCCATTAGTTATGCAATTCGGGCTTATAAATGCACTAGCAACATTCTAGAAGCGAATTAACAGTATATTAGGAGAACACCTAGATGAATTTATTATAGCATACCTCAACAACATTATTATCTACTTAGAAAGTAAGGAAGAACATAGAGAACATATTAAATGGGTCTTAAAGAGACTACAAAAAGAAAAGATGCCAGTAGCGATTAAGAAATGCGAGTTCTTTACTAGGAAAACCAATTTTGTTAGATTTATTATTGAACCAGGCCAACTCAGCATAGATCTAAAAAAGATCGAGGCTATAGTAAATTAGCAAGAACCAGAGAACGTAATATAGTTAAGATCGTTCCTAGGGTTTTGCAATTACTGCAGAAGGTTTATAGCGCAGTGGTTACAGGACATTAAGCTATTTACGCAGTTAACAAAGAAAGAAGAACTATGGGCATAGGGGAAGAAATAATAAGAACTATTTAAGAGAGTTAAAGAGTTGTTTACCTAGGAGCCAGTTCTTAAGATCTATTAACCAGGGCTAGAGACGGTTATAGAGACGGATGTATTAGACTTTACACTAGGGGCGTACTTCCTATAGAAACATCAAGATAGATGGCACCCAGTGGTATACTATAGTCAAAAGATAACACCACTAGAGTTAAACTATAACATCTACAACAAGGAGTTGTTAGGTATAGTTACAGCACTTAAAAAATAGAGAGCGTTCTTACAAAGCACAGAAAAACCATTTGTAGTTAAGATAGACTATAAGAACCTTACAGGATTCCTAACAACGAAGGAACTCAACCAAAGACAGGTTAGATGGGCGGAAATGCTTACAGAATACTATTTCAAAATTTAGCATACTAAGGGTACAGATAATGCACAAGCAGATACTCTAAGCAGGAAGGCTGAACTACAAAGCAATAAAAAGCTATTGGGAGCTTTATTGCGAAAGGATTAAGACGGATTAATTAGGTATAATTATCTAAAGATTATAGCAACTAAGGAAAGTCAGATCCATAAATTACTAGAGAGTAATTAGATATAGAAGATTTAAGAAGCATAGGCAGAGGATCCAGACTTAAAGCAATATAAAAACAGAGAAGCAACGTATATACCTAAGTCTGTTATAGAAGAATTTGTTAAGGAATTCCACAAGGGAATAATATAAGGACATAACGGAGCTATAAGCTTAGTGTTAAGACTTTAAGAGGAATACATTATTTAAGGAATCTAGGGACTAGCAAGATAAGTTATAAAGGAATATCTAGATTGCCAAAGGAACAAACCAACAAGGCATAAGCCGTATAGAGGGCTATAACCTATTGAGACACCAGGAAGACCATAGGAGGTTATATTATAGGACTTTATTATTAAGTTACTAAAGTCAAGAGATCCTATTACAGGATAAGATTATAACGCAATCTTAGTAATAGTGGATAAGCTAATAAAGTAGGGATACTTTATAGCGTGCACTAAAGAGATATCAGCAGAAGATGTCGCTAGAATCTATATAAAGGAAGTGTTTATAAAATATAGAGCACCAGACAAGATTATATCGGATAGAGATCCAAGATTTATAGCAGCATTTTAGAAAGTGTTTCTAGCAGAACAAGGGGTTCGCGTAGTAACGTCTACAGCGTATTATCCGCAGATGGACGGACAAACGGAAAGACTAAACTAGACACTAGAGTAGTATCTAAGGCATTATATTAATCACGTACAGAATAATTGGGTATTGTTATTACCAGTTACATAGTTTGCATACAATACAACACTACAAGAAGGAATGGGAACATTACTATTTAAGGCGAACTATGGGTACAAGCCAAGAATATCGTTATCGCCATAATAAGCAAAAAAGACGAGTAGCACAGCCAAGCAAAGAATAGAGACGTTGATGAATCTTTATATAGACCTTAAAGAAACAGCTAAACTAGTATAAGAACGAATAAAAAGGTACTATAATACTAAGAGATCTAAGGGACCAGATCTTAAGGAGGGGGATAAAGTATAGCTACTATATAAAAACTTCAAGAGTTAATGACTAAGCAAGAAGTTGGACTACGTTAGACTAGAACCTTTTAAAGTTAAGTAAAGAATTTTATTAGTTATATATAAGTTAAACCTACTAGCTAAAATAAAAATCTACCCTGTATAGCATGTCGCAATGCTAGAACCAGCATACGGAAATATTAAGCCACCAGTCTATAAGGCAGATATGTATAGAGGACAAGAGGAAGATAAATGGCAAGTTTTAAAGATTATTAGTTATAAGGATGTAGATAACGAAATATGGTATAAAGTAAAGTGGATAGGCTATAATAAGACTACCTAGAAACCACTAAGCAACCTAAGGAATGCTATAGGAAAGGTATAGGAGTATCAGAAGAAAGCAGGTTAAGTAATATTAATAGAGAGGAATCGCCAAAAAATAAATTGCCTAAGGGGGACCTAAGAGGAGCAATTACCGAGCTACTTAGAGTTATTTCCCTTATAGGAGAAGAGTTAATCCTTTTATTACCCAGCTTAGATAAACCCTATTAAATAAGTTTCCACTCCTTAAAATAGACCTTCTCACGGACACGTTTAAGACGAAGAAGACGGGCAGAAGCGGATAGACGGGCTTTAAGGGCACGCTATTAAGCAGCTATAGCCTCCTACTCCGCTTCCTATAAACAACAAAGCTTATCTAAGGCGCTTAAGAGCTTACCATTAAGTTTTATAGTGGTAGATTAAACATAAGACCCTATAATAAGTTACTTAGGGAACTTAAAGACTGTTAAGAGTTATTAAACGCGCATACTTAGCGTCAGAAATAGAGCAAACATTACAGGACAATTAAATGTTTGCTTTAGTACACTCCAAGCAAGACAAGGGTTGTCAAGACGAAGGACTTACTAGCGTGACACACACTAACCCTGCCTTTGCGCAACGAGAACACGGAGACGGCATTATCTCACTAAGCAATAGTATGGCAGCCACGGTGCGAGCACAGCACTGCGCTTGTGAGGAAGAAGGAGCTTTAGCTATAATAAGTACAGATATCAACCAGACTGATTAAACGGACATTACACCTCTAGTAAACAACTTGGAGATATTAGGAATCTTCAAGGACAAAAATAAAGAGAAGGGAGATAGTATTACGGACGCTTTAAGTACGGTGTTATAACTACTTAGAAAGAAGTCGGCGGAAGCTAGTTGGTTAATATAGGTATAGTCTAAAATAGATCTGGTGGAACCATATGACGAGAAATGGTAAGCGAGTTATATAACGTTATACGCAGTATACGAGGAGTACGCAGTGTACGCCACGTATAATACGTATAACACGTACCTCACATATAAAAGAGGATTTCTTAGGAGTATGGTTATGTATTTAAAGGACCTCAGTCCCTACCGTAGATAGTTCTCTCCTTGTAGTGAATCTCAGAATACAATTAGAGTTAATCTATTAGGCAACCACTCCACTAGTTGTTATTATATTATCGTTTTTGTCGTACCTACATACCCAGCCCATTAATAGAACCCACCGTAGTTCCTGCTATAAGGTTCTGTTACACCGGCAGCCTAAGGAACTTGAGGCTAAGGAACTTAAGGTGTTTAATAGCCTAAGGTTATCTGTGGTGGTTCTTGTGGAGCTTGCTGCTGAGATTGCTGCGGAGATTCTTACGGAGGTTAAAGCGTCTCTAGTAGTATACTGCTTAAATTCCAGCGTAAGTTAAGCTTCTTCTGGTGCTTAATCTCTTATAGAGTCCATTCGTGTTCTTCTTTTACGTTAATAACATGCTCCTAAATATTATCTCCAATAACGCCCCCATCCATAGGGACAAATACTCTATTCTCCCAAAGGAAATTACGGAAGTCTTATACAATAACCTTCTTCGCGAGAGCCTATATTTCCTTTATCCATCCAACAAAGTCCTCCTTCATGCAGTACTATAGCATGGTGTCGTTGTATTCGCTGTCTTTATAGTATGCTATACGGTGTAATAAGAATCCGTTTAGGTCCCGTTGCTTGGCGTTTATAGGGTTAATATCTCTGCTCTATGTCTCTGGGTTAATGTCGTTCTCATACTTCTTTAGATAGATTAACGCCATAATAGCTAGGGAAGAATAAGGAAAATAAAGGTTATTTAACGTGTAGTTAGGTATTAATTATAATCTTAAGATCTGCGAAGGTACACGGAGGGTATTAAGGTAGTTATTAAAGCAAAACTACCAATTTATAGAAGTAGAATCGACGGGGTATTGTACGTCAAAGGTAGGTAGGGTTTCGGTTTTGTAGAATCTTATAGGTTTGCTATTAAAAGGTAGGCAATTTGAAATGTAGTCAACGCGTTTTAGACGTTAACTTAGGACTGTAGGTTTAGTAATACTTCTAACCTAAAGTACTTAACCAAGTCTTCATAAACGTGGTTGTTCTGCGTAATAGACACAACTTGGTATCTTCTAGTACTTAGTAACACTTCTATTACTGGTTTTCCGCAAGTCTAAGTTAGCACAGTATCGCCGGGATCCATTCCATATGAGCGCATATAGCACCCCTGCACGAGACTGTCTCTTCTGTCAATGACCTTGCTGTTCTGTGGTATAACAGTGAAGTTAACCACTGATCAGTGTTGGTATCACCAGGGATACCTATTCAAATAGGTCAGAGTCGTAGTCAAACAGTCTTTGCTGGTTGATACAATGGTTAATTCTTGATTGTTCTGATAAGGAAGGGCGAGGAGCTTAAGGCTCCTCGCCACGCTAGTGCCGCGGCGACACGTGACCACGTAACCACACGTAATATTGTCCCGACACTATCCTTAAGGGCTTGGTAATATAGTAGCATTTATTAAACCAATGTATAAGGCCGTATATATATTCCTTATTCCATCTTAAATTTAAATTTAAATTACTGTTAGAATTGGAATTGCCGTTAGAGTCTAAATTGGAATTAGAATTTACGTTGCCTTAAAGAGTTATAAATGCGGAGTTATTAGCAGCTAAGGTAGATAATGCTTGCTGCATGTAATAGTGCTCCTTAAATTCCTTAATAAGGTTAATAATGGATAGGGCCTCTTTGTCCTTCTGTTTTTTTTTTTAAATAAGATTTACTTCTAGTGCTCCTATAAAGCTAGAAGAGATAGGTTTAATTACTTATACAAAATTATAGTAGGGCCTAAATCCCTATATATTTGGAAGCTCTAATTCCTCTGCCAGCTTATAGATACTCCTCTAGCTATTTAACCATTTTTTAATACTCTGCTTTTTATTGTAGGCTTTAAGAGCCGTATATTAATTTAGGACATTACGCTTTTAACCTAAGGTGGTAGGGGTAAGTACAGTCTTTAACTCTTAAAGGCGTTTATATACCGTTTTAAGGTCTTTAATAAGAGGGAGGTAGGCTACTAATGTTGTGCGGACGATATAATTGCTAATATTGTTTATGGCTTGCTCTTGCTTCTAGTATACGCGGATATTGTCCTTGTATTCCGCGTAGAGTTAATTATAGGCAATAAGTTGGTTTGGATCTAGCTTGGCTATTAATGTAGCAGTAGGAAGCATGTCTCTTAGAGTAGGTTAACTGGGTAACTGCAGCTTTGGAAGCTTATCTTTCTTCTTTAATAGGTCAATGTACTGCCATACGTTGTTTATTTTAGCAGTATCTTAAATAATAAAGAACCATTATATCTAATTAGATGGCTTTTTAAGGATAAGGTTAAATTTTAAATGAGGTCCGTCTGTATTAGTTATTATTTTTAGAATTTTAATAGGTTAAGCAGGGTCTTAGGTTAGCGTCTTGGTAAAACCTTATTTTGACGTTTTAAGCATTTAATTTAATTCGTTAGTTTGTTCGTCTATTAGGTTCGTTTGTTGGTTAGGTACGACCGTCTGTTTGTTTGGTAGGTGAAGAAGCTTAAGACACTTATAAAGGTGGTAGAAATAGTGACTTTGTAAATAAGGTAGTAGATTAATTGGTTTAGCAAGTAGTGTAATCCGGACTCATAACTGTAACAGTGCAGTATGGGAGAATTGAATAAGCGACTTAATTGTAAATCTATGGAAATTAGGTAGAATATATATATAAAAAGGTTTAGACAATAAGGGGTAATTAATTAAGTCATTGACCGAGTTAGTGACTGAGTTGGTGAGCGGGTCAATATGTAGGCGAGTTAGATTGGTATTCTGGCGGTATATAGGTAGTCGGTTACAGCTACCTACCCTAGAGCTAACTTTAGAACTGTCTAAACCATCAGTATCTTTAGCGCCTTAGTAATTACCATCTACTATAGCATCTACACCATAGATATTATCTACCACTTAGTTATCTTCTAAAGTCACTAAACCACTATTTATAGATCCTACACATTGTTCTGAACCTTAGATAACACTAGGCTTATTATTAGGGGGTAAGAGACGTTCTAGCCGTAAAAAGCGGCCTATAGTAAAGAAGAAAGATATACTAAATTAGGATCTATAACAATAAGCCTTTACGGTTTAAATTAATAACAGTAATAATAATAATAATCTAGATATAACATCATTGGCTTACGCTTTCTATACTACTACTATAAAGGCGTACAGATATTAAGACGACTTTCTACTATTACTAAAGTTATGGAAAGAGATGCTTAATTATAAGTATGCTATGGAGTTTAAAGTAGCTACTTACACTAAGATAAAGGCCTTAACTGGAAAGCAGACCTAGGACAAGGTACGGCTAATTAAGAAGGTTTATTAACTTCCTACTATATAGGTCTTTACCTATAAGGAAGATTTAAGGCTTATCTAGTTATCTATAGAGATCTTTAAGTAGTTTTATAAGAGGAGGTTAAAGCTATAACGGCAGCCTATCAAACCTTCTATCTACTTTACACTCTTATTACTGGCTTTAACCTAGATGTTATACAGATTAATACTATTAACGCCTTTATTAATGCCTTAGTTAATAATAAGGTCTACCTTATTCCCCATAAGGGTATAGACCTACCACCTAGATTCTCCCTCTGTTTAAAAAAAGCAATATATAGACTTTAAAACTCTCCTAAATTATAGTTTTTAGAAATATCTACTGCTCTACAAAGTATAGGTTTAAAAGCTATACCAGACGAGCTGTGTCTCTATATACACCCTACTAAACCTATCTTTATGTTCTTCTATATTAACAATATCCTAATTATAGGACACCTAAGCTGTTATTAGCAGATAAAGGACATCCTAAAGCAGCTATAAGATTAATTTAAGATACGCCAAATACCTTAATTTATATTATTCCTAAACACTTATGTTATACAAAATCAATAAAAGGGAAAGCTTTGGCTCTGTTTAGATCTATATCTTAAGAAGCTGGTCTTAATATATCATTTAGAATATCTAAAGCCATTAGCTACACCACTATTAAGCTAGGAATTAATACTATATAAGGGAGAAGCTACACCAAATCAGATAAAAGGATATTAACACTATATAGGTTCTATAATATATCCAACATCTACTATATAACCAGATATCGCCTTTTCTATTAGTAGACTAGCTAAGTTCTTATAAAATCCATTACCAGCTTATCTTATAAAGATTAACAGATTGTTTACCTATCTCCATAATATCAGATACCTTACTCTTAAGTTCTCTATAATTATACTATATAAGATAAACTAGGTTCTAAAAGCTGCTTCTAATACTAGCGTTACTAATAATACTCTAATATATTAAAGCTCACAGGGCTTTTTAATAAGCTTGTTTAATAGGCCTATAGTATAGCAGGCAACTAAATAAAAGGTAGTTACTAAGTCTACTACAGAGGCAGAAACCCTAGCTCTCTTACATATTAGTGGGGAGGTTAAGCATATAGTTCGGATATTTAAAGCTATTAGATTCAATCCAGAATAAGATATTATTATTAATTATAATAATTAGCAGTTAGTATGGATTATGATAAAAGAGACTCCTATGGTATCTACAAAACTCTAATATATAGATATCTATTAATTCTGGCTTTGCCAAGAGGTCTAAAACAGAAGCTTTGTTATATAATGGGTACTAATAAGTAAGATGGCTGCAGATAGACTAACTAAAGCTCTCTTAAAGTAAAATTATTAAAAAATTATTAAAGTAGTAGTGCTCCGCAATATCAGATGTCTAATAAATTAATAATCAAATTATAGCAAAGGCTTACCACCAGCTTGTCTATACCAACCGCCTAATCTAGTAATCCAGCTCTGCCACTCTACATTAGATCTAAGGGGGTGTGTTAGCCGCGGAGGTAGCTTTACTGCTAAGGTATTAGACTCTAAATAACTATGGATACCAAAGGTCGAACTAGGGTTATTTTCTTATATATATTAGGGCTCTTAGAGCTACCTTGAATAAAACAGATTACTTGTTAAATTCTGTGTCTCTACCTACCAGCTAGCTTATGTTATTCGTGATACCTGCCTGGCTGAAATATTATACTATAAGTAAACTCTACTCTCTATATAATACCTATATAACTAACCACTCTTAGAATATTTAAACTGCTAGGTCTCCTCTCTTTTATACTATTTTTATTTTATTTTATAATATTTTATATAAAGAGAAGTATAAATAAAAAGTTAGAAAGGAGATATCTAATTAGTAGAAAAGCTAAAGGTATTTGCTAAGGCTCTACACGAAGCTCCGCACGAAGCTCTGCGGGAGGCTCTGCACCAAGCTCTACACCAAGCTCTGCGTACGGAGGCTCTGCGCGAAGCTTTGCGGAGGCTCTGCATAAAGCTCTGCACGAAGCTCTACACGAAGCTCTGCATGAAGCTCTGCATGAAACTCTGCACGAAGCTCTGCACGAAGCTCTGCATGAAGCTCTGCATGAAACTCTGCACGAAGCTCTACACGAAGCTCTGCATGAAGCTCTGCACGAGGCTCTGCACGAGGCTCTGCACGAGGCTCTGCACGAAGCTCTGCACGAGGCTCTGCGTACGGAGGCTCTGCACGAAGCTCTGTATACGGAGGCTCGCACGACGGCTCTGCGTATGACGGTTCTGCGTACGACGGCTCTACTACGGAGGCTCTATATAAAAGCTTTGTG
>Ga0307507_10001914_pt1 | contig 45237 bp, 49 predicted proteins | sample 7_EM_MG_FD_207223 | JGI IMG/M metagenome (GOLD analysis project Ga0307507, IMG submission 207223) | Populus trichocarpa ectomycorrhiza microbial communities from riparian zone in the Pacific Northwest, United States - 7_EM | ecosystem: Host-associated > Plants > Roots > Unclassified | place... | reverse complement strand
GATGATGATGATGATGGTGATGGTGGTAATGATGACTTGTATAGTCGCCCGGGTAAGTGATGGTCCAACGTACTAGTATTGTCAAACTTTGAGAATCTACGAGCTAATTTCTTTTTCCACAATTTGCAGCTAGAGTTCGCCCGCCAATACCACCTGGCCTACTTGACACCCTGATCCGGAATGGAAATAATAATTCGGACCCCCGACATATTAGGGAAAACCACGCTTGGGAAGCTGACGATAATGCAACTGCAGCTGCGACTGCGGACCCTACTACCACTAGCGATGGTGTTCTTCTCGGGCTCTGTGGTGACGAGCTCAACAACGATTTTGAGCACCAATGCTTCGAAGGTGCCGTGAGCATGTGGGAGGCAGAACTCCTCACACCAGTCGAAGGTGATATCGGGCCCCGCATGCTCAGAATCCCGGTCATCCCTCGTGGAAGGTTCCTCCCCCAGCAAGTCTCGGGTATCTGGTTTCTTGTGGAGCGTATCCTCGCGGACTGTCCGCCTGTGGCCCTAATCGCTGACGATATGGGATTGGGCAAGACGCATTGCACACTTGCCACACTACTTTACCTTAAGCAGAGCGTTGATGAAGCTGCGGCAGGTAGACCTTTGGCATGCTTGGGGGGGAAATCGGGGGAGGAATGGGAATAGGTTCCGCGGATCTTTGGCCATGATATTGATGTGTACAGACGACCCTCCATCATCATAGTCCCGGCCAACCTTGTCCATGCCTGGGAACGAGCAGTCCAGAGTTTAATTCCTCAGACTGGGCTCACCTTAATCAACCTCTTTTCGAGACGCCAGCTTACTTATAATGACCTCAACTACAGTTCTGACAACCCCGAGGGCAGCAAAGCCATCCACCTGATATCCTATAGCGCCTACCGAGCCCGCTGTAACAATTCTGAGCCCTTGCGGGGCTGCAATTGGGGGGTTGGGATCTTCGATGCATCTCATACCGCGAAATCACGGGTAACAGAAACCTTCGACTCCCTAATGAAAATTGATGTCCCCTGCCGGATCCAGCCCACAGGAACCCCAATGCACCATACGGTGGGTGATTGGGTTGTTCAGACTGAGTGGCTGTTCGCCCAGGTCACTGATCAGGCCGAGCTCGATAGCCATGGTCCGCGTCCACTTGACTCCGCAATTGCTGACGCGAAGCGCGAAAATATAACATTGGAGGAAGCCTATGACCAGATCAAAGATATTGCATGGCCGTGGACCATCCGGCGCTGGGGGGAAACTAAGGACGCAAATGGGGAACCCCTGATCCGCATTCCCGAGCTTGTCCAGCACGACGTACGCCTGCAATACACTGATGATCAGGCAACCGCAAGGGATGGTTGGATTGAGAATACCAAGGGCGACAAGTGGAATGCTATCCAGACCGTTCCACACGAGTGGTGTCTTGCATGCCTCACCATGGACCTTCCAGAAAATGATATAAGCTCGGATGACTCGGAATCTATAGATACAGCAGTGCCCTATCGTGAAAGTTGGGTGGGCCATACCTTCCGCGGCGGACCCGTATTCAGATGGTTTTCCTATGTTTTCGTTCCGCAGTTGTTGGGCACACCCGAAGGAGGGGTGCCGAATAATGTGGTGATTTTTACCCCGCTGCCCGGCCAAGCATCCTAGGTCAATTGCTTTCTCCGAACCTTCCATGCCGGTATTCACTCAATCTTGTATCACTCTGGGGTTCCGTCGAGAGACCGCGATAGGCTACTACAAGAGTTCGCTTCTGTTGCTAGACCGGCGGCGCTGATCCTAACTCTAGCCCTCGGTGGCACCGGGCTGAACCTAGTTGCAGCGAACCATGTCATAATCATGCAAAAGTTCTGGAACTTGAATGAGGAACGTTAAGCAGTTGAGCGGATTCACCGTATCGGCCAAATGCGGACCCCAAAGGCATGGATCCTGCATTGTATGGGAGGGGTGGATGATAGGGCCGAAAAACTTCATCAGAGCCGTGGAAAGTTTGAGGCGCGGGTCATACACAGATTGATTGGGGAGAAATTCTCCTATATGGAGTTAATGGATGCTAGGGCAACCAGAATCCCTGAGCTTGAGCAGGCACAGTCTGCTACACAGGCTAGTGCTGCTGTCCCCGGTCCTTCTGGCATTCAGGGTGGTGATGGTGGTGATGATAGTGATAATGGTGCTCCCGGTCCTTCTGGAACTCACGCTTTCCAGTATATTTAATCTGAATCCTCGATTGTCCGGCCAAAGGCTGCTGTCTCTGGTATTCGCTTGTTTCTTTTGTTTGTTTCTCACTTTTCTACTTGGGTTGTGCATTTCTTTTCTAGCTACAGCACGCTATAGACAGTGGCTTCCTTGTGTTTCTCCTTTTGTTTGGGGTCTGCGTTTGAAGGCTCCTATCGCGTGGTCTTCCCGCTTGTTTTATTTGTTCGTTTTTCTTATTTTCTTTTGGGTTGGCACCACTTTTCAGTCTACATCACTGTATAGATGATGGTTTCCTTTTTGTTTTGGGGTCCACGTATAGAGGCTTTTGTCGCCTGGCTTCCCTTCGCGGGAGCGTATTCACTTGTTTCATTTCACTTGTTCTTCTGTTTTCTGCTTGGGTTAGCATTTCTTTTCTGTCCGCAGCATGCTATAGGTGGTGGGTTCTTTCTTTTGTCTTGGGGTCTGGGTCTCATAGAGCATTAGATTTAGGGTTTACGAGGTTAGTGTCTGCATAGCGGTAGAGTGCTTTTTTCTTTTTTTTTTGTCTTTAGGTTTGCATTTTATCGGTCTCCGGGGTGAAGGGTTTGCATTTGATCAGATGTTAATGGCAGTCTTATTAGCTCCGCGAGATTCATATCTTTCTCTTCTTTTCGACTACTATATCTGTAGCGATAACAAAAGTTTATTTCCACATCCGCGGACTTAGCTTGAAGTTAACTCATAGAATTAGGCAAGCACAAGACACCCTACACCGAGAAGTCATTTCATACTGCCTGAGGCGCTAGGCGATGCAGTCCCGTGCACGGACCGCGTTTTTTCTGCTCTAGTGAACCCAGCGCACTTTCCCACCATAAGATTGCTCTTGAGAGGAATCGATCTTGAGACTTCCATCAGAAAGGGCCTGCCACAGTACTATCTACATCTCGCGTATTTGTTTGAGCAGGCAAAGGCACCCGAATACCTTGTCGAGTTCTGTCCCCCACCGACCCCACAACCTGCCTATATCTTCCGACCCATACCTCGCACTTTGCACTTTACTCTTCACATCATACACCTATCCGGCCAACCAAAGCCATGCCGCGTGCAGGAGAGAATACCCAGACCAATCAAACCCAAACTCGAGCTTCTTGCTCGTCAGGTTCTCAGCGTGTTGGCAGGCGACAGGAACGGACCAGGCGTGCCTATACACCCGAACATCCTCCTCGTCATTCCGAACCTTAGCATCCCCCTCATCGTTCCGGACCCGAGCATCCCCCTCGTCGTTCAGATGGTGAACCTGACGACGAAGAGGAAGACAATGCTGAATTCTCTACCGGTAAAGTACCCTATGTAGTTTGGGAGGCTTCTCTGTACTGAACTTTACGCTGCCGTAATAGAGCAGCAAGACGCACACGTTATACCCGGTCTACCTGAATCTTCGAGTGTGGTATTGGACGATGATCTCTCCTCTGAGTCCGATGTAGTGGAAACACGCCCTCGCAAGCGGACTCACATAAACCTCAAGGTCCCTACAAACAGCCATGGGGGCCCGCTTGTTATGAGACATTCACCAACTAAGAACCGGCGGTCCACAGGCTCGGGGCAGCAATCTGGAACGCAGAACGACCTCCACAAGAGGCTGCGGACTGAGCTGGCTTGGCAACAACCCCGCTCTCTCGAAGATATGTCCTCAACATCTGAACCGCAGACTCCATCAGACTCCGCAAGTGCCACATCAGAGGACAAGCTACCGCACAAGTTGTGGAAACGAGAGTTTATCCCCCCTGAGAATATTCTTGTTTATGATGTTGCGAAACTTTATTTACAAGCAGAAGTCTATGCAGGCCAACCTTGGCCTTCCGCAGCCTGCATGGAGAATATGATCGAGACGGCTTGGGGACTAGCATTGGATCAGAGAAGGCGGGAAAAAGAAGAATACTACGGTTCAGGGGATCAGCGGCCCGCGGAACAGGTACCATCGCTTCTTCCTGATGCAATTTCATTAGAGATGGTAAGTCCCCTAACCCAACCAATAACGAGAATTCATTCAATTGAGTGGCTAATAGTTGTGTAAGTTGAAACGCCGTGTATCGGCTTGTCGTGGGTATCTAGTTTCAGAAGCACGGAAAATGGTGGTGGAGTGGTATAAGTTGCCGATTGCAGACCCAGTCGAGTGCCGGACGCTGGTGAATAACCTTCTCCAGGATGATTCGTTTCTTAGCCAGAGGGTGGATCTCAGAGAGGGTCCTCGGACTAGCTGGTTTGCAGTAGAGGAGATTGTAAAACTAGTGCGTGCCTACCTTTTCGCCAACGAGCGCAGTCTGGGCTGCAAGCCGTATACGCACATGTACTTCAGCCTTCTGCGTTGGCCCACAGTTCTTCTCGTGTGCACTGCTCTTCGCTGCTCCTTAATGGACTACGAAGATACAGGGCATAACTCCTTAGCAGTGGGGGATTTCTCACAGGCAGTGTTTGGTGGTCAGTAAGTCATTTCTTATGGTGAACAAGGCAGCTAATAGGTTAACAGACTACTACAAGAGGTACTATCAAACATATGAAAAGGTGGGTCCGCAGACTGCCCCCCCTAGAAATACGCCCCTCCGGTCAATTATGCTAACTCAATCTGGGGTTAGATGGCCGAGGCGCGGAAGAAAGCGACAATCCGAAAGATAAACAGGTGTGTGCAAAAGATCCGGTCACATCACGAGACAGAACGAATCAAGACTGCCGCATACGAGGATGAGAAGGGAGATGACGTGCGTGACCTCATTGAGAGCGACGACAATACCTAGCCATGGTTTGCAGACCCTGTCAAGTAGTCCGGAGGTGAATGGTAGTCTGGAGGTGAAGGGTATTCCGGAGGGGAATAGCGGTTGGGAGCGGAATGGTGGTCCGGAGGGGGAATGGTGTTCCGGAGGGGAACTGCGACCGCGGCCACTATTTTGTGGATTGATGGCTTCTTTTTTTCACTTTAATTAATATGTTTGTTACTTGGCATTGATCGTGAGCACAGCGACATAAACTAGACTTTTTTGTATCGGTTAGATCCACCGGGGGGGGGATTTTCTTGGTAATGAGTATTTGTTTATACAGGTTATATATCTAGATAACAGCAGGGTGTGCTGATGCAATAACTGGATTAAGTACGACGCGTATATGGTGAAACAGAATTGTGATCGCGGAGCCCAGGGAACCCAGAGGGCCACAGAGCCAAGGCTGCCCGAAACTGGTGAAAACAGGGTGGACGGAACGCGGACCAGGGAAGAGCTGGTCCACGGTTAGCCAACCACGGAAGAACCAGTAGAGGGCAAGGCAGAACCGGGACAATAAGGATCCTGGCAAGGCAAATCAAGAGGCAGACCGCAGGTAAACAGGATGGATAGGAGATCGTGAACAAGAACCAGGGTGACACGGAACGCGTAAAGAAGGGTCTGAGGAACACAGGAAGGAGAAGCGAAAGGATCAGGTTACACAAGGGGGGGGGAAGCAAGGAACAGAAGGTGATTGAAATCAAAAACGCGTAAACTGGGGGACGAGGACGATAGACCAGGATGGCTTAGGGCTGAGGGAGGCAGAGGTCCGGGAGTAGAAGGGGTATATGAGGGAGGTGCAAGATATGATAGAAGAGGCAAAGCAAGGATATGAGATAGCCAGGACAAGGGAAGGGTGGACCAGGGTTCGCTGGGACGAGGGAAGTGTGGACCAGATATCGCTGGGACGAGGGAAGTGTGGACCAGGACCGCGGACCCAGGGTCCGAGTAAAACGGTGGGACCTCGGTGCTGGGTGGTGGACCAAGGGGTTCAAGGGGACCAAGGGTAGCCAGGTGACTTCAGGACCAGCGAAAACATTTTGCTGATGAAGGTCTTATATGAGCCTAGCTATCCACATTGCGAGATAGGAGTCAAAGGACTTAGCTATCGCAACAGCTATCAGACTAAGAAGAAGTGATCGTTAGGAAGCTATCGGTTACCTGCTGCAAGTATTACCCCAAGAGGAGAGGAGATGATTGTAACATTTCATTGGGTAAAAATGATTAGATGGCTACTAAATTTGAATTAGCAAATCAATCTCTAGGTTAGTAGATTACAAATAGTTAAATGTAGAGTAGTATATCTTGTCCTGGACCTCACTCTTCAGAATTCTTCATTATTCCAGACTATATTTCAAAAACCTTGCAAGTTATAGAGAAATATACTTCAATGTCACAGATTCTAGTTGTTTTTGGACTGAATGAAAATTTAAATATTTCTTGCTTAGACTCCTGCTCTTCTACAAAGTATATTCAGTATCCTGAATTTTCACCTTATACCAGCCTATAATCTAATATTTGAACTACTCAAAGACATGACTGATACCCAATCTAGTCTTATGTCTCAGAATAAAGACAAAATTTTCTTACTTGTCTCACTCCTTCTGAGTTCTCTCCATACTCCCTACTACCTATAGAGCCACTCAAATGCTATAGTGCCTAATCTGAGTCAGTTTCTCCCCAGTAAATATAAAACAGTTGCTAAAGTGACCTGTAGAGTGACTTGAATATTAAGCTTTCAAGTAATAAGAAGATAGCAATCAGGAATGGTAATTATAGATATACCAGTATTACAATTTGAACTATAGCTTATTTAAACCTCAAATCGCATAGCTAGAAGTTATATCTATGGAATTATTACTAACTTGTCAGTTTTCGCATATATTATATTCTGGAATCATTTCTCTGTCTTTAATATATTGCTGTTATAGAGAACTTAGTCCTGATTTCGCCTATTCAGGACCACTAAGTGCAACTGAAAAGAAGATGTAAAAGAAACCAATGCTACTAGTACTAGTAGCAACCAAGGTTACTGGTATATCATGGAAGCTGAACCCAGGTAATTTCAAGACTTAGTTACTAAACAAGAGAAATGCTTAGTTAGAAAATCAAGAAAGCAGAGAAAAGGCTTAGTTAGAATTTTTCTCTAGAGCAACTGTTGCTATTATGAAAATGACTTCCTCTTGTAATTGAAAAGAAAGGAAGAGGGTAAATTGTTGGAGGAATAAAACTAAATCATTTTATTGGTAAAAGAAAGATTTATTCTATAAAATTTAATAAAGAAATACTCTCGTGGTTGAGTACTAGGTGATAGGTAAGATGACCTCTTACCTATTGCTTCTAGGTCAAGTGTATTAAATTTCCTTTTATTTAGATTTTTAACACACTAGAAAGTATAGCTGGTTAAGTGGTCAAGTGGCTAAGCTGCTTCTAAGTGACTTGTAGTATTCTCTCTCACTGGCAATTCCCAAACTATTAGGAGAATGTAGTTTTTGTGTGAATTTACGAGTCCTGTAAGTATATTATAGGAGAGGGCAGGTATGTGGGGCAATTTTGCTACTTAATAATATATTTATGACTAATAAAGTTGTCAGCAATATCTTTCTTAAATACTCTGACCACTCACTTAGTATTACTAAACATAACCCTCTTCCTTTAAACACCTTCCCTTCACTTTACTATCAAATATCTTTCTTATTTCAATTAAAAATTTCTCTCTTAAAATACAATGTCACAGTCAACTGCCTCCACAAGGTCTACTTTTATTAGAAAAAAAATGGAAGACATAAGGAATGATCTTAATCACCTTATTCAGTCTCGTATCTTTAGTGATTGTCAATTTTCTCCATAGTCCAATTACTATATTCAACATGATTTATGGGCCTAGCAAAAGCATCAAAAAGATAGATAAACTGAAACTAGCAATATTTCTTATTTGAATCTTAAGAAACTTCAGATATCTTGTACTCTTTCCTATACTAATCCTAATGTCAATATCTATTGTCATATATTTATTCTATTAATATATTTTGACAATAATCATGTACTTAAAGACCGTCATGAGATGATTCTCACTTATTGATTGTCTGTGACGACCAACCATATTACAATATCAGAAGCATTTCAATCTATTCTATTTATACATTAAAATTTACCTAATGCTATAGTAATTTTGCACGGATATGAGAATGGAAAGCATGAAGGGTACGGGAATGAAAACCAGTTTTTGTAATCTGTTTTCTTTTGTTCAGAAATAACGTAAAATGTTTTCTTTCCTTTTATTTCTTTGATGGATTGATAAAGTGATGAGGAGACATGTGCGGATGGAACTTGAAGTGGAAACGTGTGGTAATTCTTGGAAGATCATGAAGAGCGTTTTGATTTTCATATGTACATCTGTTATCACTATCAGTTTAGCAAGCAAGCCAAGTATGCTGAGAATAGACCTATCTTGCTCGCTATCTTAATCCTTCCTCCCACTATTGCCCTTTTTTGGTGCTGTATTTGCTTTTATATTCTTAACTCGAGGTCCCGCAGAAAAAAATAGATAACCCCGCTTTTCTTCAGCTTTGCCTGCAGAAAAGTTTGTAACCTCCCCCATTAACGCTACATACTTTTCTTTCTTTCATCTCTATACCCAACCAAAGTTTTGGACAGAGAACCATGGCCCTAGCTACAAGTACATACACAGTCACATTCGGAGACAGCAATGAAAACAGCGGTAACATAAAAGATAGTTTCAACACCACCGTCTATATATCCGACAAGGATGCGGAGATTTTGCGATGGCTCTCTCCGCTAGTGCCAGATAGCAGACACCATGGCGTGCGCACAGACAGACATGAAGGTGTCGGGGATTGGCTTTTGGAAACTCGCGAGTTTGGGGAGTGGAGTGGAGGTGAGGGTGGAGCCGATCAGGCTGTCTTGTTTTGCTCCGGGGATCCGGGAGTAGGCAAGACATATTTGAGGTAAGTGGCCAGGTTCTTTTTTTAAAAGAGAATATAGCTAACGGGCAGAAATACTAGTTCCCTGGTGATTGACAAGCTGTGTGATCAGAAACGGGAGGGAGGTATAGCTGTTGCATGGTTGTACTGCGACTACAAAACTCAGCAAGAGCAGACAGCCATCAACATGATGGGTGCGATTTTGAAGAGGCTGGTAGGCAGCGAGATCCCACAAAACATACGGGAGGCGTTTCGAGATGGGAGAAGGCCACTTCTTGCAGAACTGAAGAAAATGTTAAAGATCGCGATCGCCTCGTCACCCCAAGTCTTCATCTGTATCGATGCGCTGGACGAATGTCTGCCGAAGAATCTTCCCGAGTTACTTGAGTCGCTAAGAGATGTTGTTCGGGAGTCCCCTAGAACGAGAATATTCCTCACCGGAAGGCCCCATGTCAAGGGAGCTATTGAAAGATATTTCAGCCGGGTGGTTACGATACCCATCAGCCCTAACCCGGATGATATCCGGAGTTATCTGAAGATGAGGTTAGACAGGGATGACGAGCCAGAGGCGATGACCGATGGTTTACGGGCTCAGATTCTGGAAAAAATTATGGATAAGATGTCCGATACGTACGTTGGCGTTTCCCTTCAATCAACGATGCATACTGACCAACAGCTTCCTCTAGATTCCTCCTCGTTTCTCTGAATATTGAGGCCATCCTGTGTGAGGTGACAATTAGTCAGAGAAGAGAGAAACTTGAAGAGATGGCGCGAGGCAATGGATTGAGCGATGCCTACACGGCAACCCTAATGCGGCTGAAGGCGCAGAAGGGAAATAGGGCAGGACTCGGACTGAAGGCACTGATGTGGGTGTCGTATTCGGAAAGGCCATTAGAGGTCGAGGAGCTCTGTCACGCCCTGGGAGTGAAGATTGGATCTACAGATCCTGATCAGGAAAACGTTCCTGCGATACGGACACTCCTAGCATCTTGTCTGGGTCTTCTCGCTGTTGAGGCAACTTCGTCCACAGTCCGACTACTGCACTTTACCCTGCAGGAATATCTCTTAAATGACCCTACCCTATTACCTAGTCCCCACTCAGCAATTGCCGAGGTTTGCTTGACATATCTCAATTTTGGATCTGTCAGGGAGCTTTCGCCAACTCTTGACTCGGCCCCCTTAAAAATGCCCCTTCTACAATATGCCTCGTTACACTGGGGGAAGCACGCAAGAGAGGGGATAACGGAAGATGTCAACAGGCTGGCACTAGGGCTTCTCGATAGATTTGATGAGCATATATCCGCTCAACTACTGTTATCGCACCATGATCGCGATTCATTCACGGGCATCAAGTATCGCAAGGAGAGAGGGCCTACTGGATTTACAGGACTACACGGAGTAGCATTTTTTGGAATTGTGGAGATAGTTTCTCCTGTGTTGGAAATGAAGAAATGGGAGGTTAATGCAGCCGACTGCACCGGGAATACGGCTCTCACTTGGGCAGCCCGATGGGGACATGAGGGGATAGTAAAGGCACTTTTGGAACGAAAGGACATCAATCCCGACCGGGCGGACACCCAATATTGCTTGACGCCACTCTCGTGGGCGGCTAAGAACGGGAAGGAAGGGGTAGTAAAGCTACTTTTGGAACGAGAGGACGTCGATCCTAACTACGCAGACAGATATGGCCGAGCTCCTCTCTTATGGGCAGCTAGGAAAGGGAATGAGGGGGTAGTAAGGGTGCTTTTAGAACGAGAGGACGTCAATCCCAACCATGCAGACAAATATGGCCGAGCACCTATCTCCTGGGCGGCTAAGGAAGGGCATGAGGGCGTAGTAAAAATGCTTTTAAAACGAGCGGACGTCGATCCCGACCAGGCAGACACCAAATATAGCTTGACGCCACTCGTGCTAGCGTCTGGGTTCGGGCATGAGGGGGTAGTAAAGATGCTTTTAGAACGAGAGGACGTCGATCCCAACCATGCAGACACATATGGCCGAGCACCTATCTCCTGGGTGGCTGAGGAAGGGCATGAGGGGGTAGCGAAGCTGCTTTTAGAACGAGAGGACGTCAATCCCAACCATGTAGAGGTCAAATTTGGCCAGACGCCACTCATGGTAGCAGCTAATTGCGGGAATGAAGGGGTAGTAAAGATGCTTTTGGAACGAGAGGACATCAATCCCAATCATGTAGACAAATATGGCCGAGCACCTATCTCGTGGGCGGCTGAGGGAGGGCAAGAGGGGATAGTAAAGATGCTTTTAGAACGAGAGGACTTCAACCCCAACCAGGCAGACACCAAGTATGGCCGGACACCATTCTTTGCCGCGGCTCATGAGGGGCATCAGGGGATAGTAAAGATGCTTTTGGAACGAAGGGACGTCAATCCTGATTATGTAGACACCAAATATGGCCGGACGCCACTCATGGTAGCGGCTAAATACGGGAATGAAGGGGTAGTAAAGATGCTTTTGGAACGAGAGGACGTCAATCCTAACCATGCAGACACCAAATATGGCCGAGCACCTATCTCGTGGGCGGCTGAGGGAGGGCATGAGGGGATATTAAAGATGCTTTTAGAACGGGAGGACGTCAATCCCGACCATGCAGACACCAAATATAACCGGACGCCACTCTCGTGGGCAGCTGGGGGCGGGCATGAGGGGATAGTAAGGATGCTTTTAGAACGAGAGGACGTCAATCCTAACCTAGAAAATGCTGAAAGTTTCTGCATGCAACTCTCCTGGAAAGTTAGCAGCGGGAGGGTAGAGATAGCAAAGGCTGCAAATGCAGAGGGTGACAAGTGGGGTAACGATGATTCCTGCTGGGAAGACACTGAATATTACGGCAGTGATGATTCCGATAGCGAGGATTCCTACTGGGAAGACTCTCGATACCCCGATAGCGATGATTCCCACAGCGATGATTCCGATGGCGATGATTCCGACAGCGATGATTCCGACGGCGATGATTCCGACAGCGATGATTCCGATGGCGATGATTCCGACGGCGATGATTCCGACAGCCATGATTCCGACAGCCATGATTCCGACTCGGAAGGCAACGAAGGTTCCGACGGCGGGGGCGGCGAAGCCGTCGTAGCCCCATTATCGCTAGCTCTCCCTGAAGGTCATGATGGAGTTGCGGGGACCTTAGTGGACCCAGATAATGCTAATTTAGACGGAATTAATCATGGTGGCCAGACCTCTCTCCCGCCCACCCCTGAGAACAGAGACGAGTCTATGGTGGAGATACAATCCCGATCTCCAGATCCTAACACCGACATCACAGATTTTAATAACCAACCTTCACTCCCACCGGCAGACCCCGATGAACGAGAGCCAGCATCAGGTCCCAAGGACCCCGCCCCAACGTCCCCAAACACCCCTCCTCCAACCAAGTCGTCAATGGTCCCAGAGCCCTCCCCCATGTGGCCACTAAAGTTTCCGTATCCTTCACAAGAATCCAACCCCTACCCTAACGATACCCGCTCCACATTTCCAGTTGTAGTCAGCCGATACTGGGTCATCGGCTTTTGTGTTTGTCTTTTAGCTTTCCTTGCTTACCGTATGAATTCGCATAAATGAACCTCCCGCAAGGATGTTAGAGTTGTCTTTGCTTGTAAGGTCCGGCACTTTTTCTTCTTTCTTTCTTGTCCTAAGCGGAGGTTGGCGAATTCGTATCGGCAAGACCTCCGTCGGTTTAGATGTAAATAGACTTTGATAGGGGCGTTTTCTAGTTTCTTACTCTTCGCTATTTCTCTACTTTTTATGTTAGTTCTTCTTCTCTTGTTTCTTCCCTTGGAGTACAGGTTAGACATAGTCCTATCATGGTGTTCTCGGTCCTCATTCCCGTCACTCTGTTGTATCTGCCTTGCGTTTCTTTGTCAGTGATCTACAGTACAGTGCAGCCATTTAAAAGTAATTTAATAGGAATAGACAGGCGATAAGCTTAAAGAAACCCATCCTAAATTCACGAGCCACTCGTTTGTCACTGCCCGGTAGTTCCTCCCACTACTACCAAGTGGCTACTAGCTGTCCCTTAGACTACTACGCTCCTCTACTATTATCAAGGGGGTTGTCCCAAACGATTGAAGCACAACCCTAACCCTAACTCGCGGAGCGGAGCGCAAATCGCTTAAATCCTACACATCAAAATGACCCGCGCACGAAATCGAATGGATATCCAATAAAACCGCTGCATGATAGCTAAGATCTAGCACTAGAAATCAGCGGTTTCGTTTTTCTCTAGGAGTGAGAACTTGGGGAGCCTGTTCGAGGTATACTTGAAAATTTTGGGAGAGTGTGAAACAGGTTCCTAGATACTCGCAGCAGCAAGAGGTAAAAAGTGTTGGGCTATTGGTCGAGTGGTAGGGTTGGCCATTGTATGGACTCTCATAATAATGTCAAGTGAGCAGCAGCAATTTAATGCTGTTGCCACACATTCCGTTTCAATCCTGGTTCTGCTTTTAAGTGATTTGCGCCGTATCTTTTTAATACCGGCGAATGGCCGCGCCGCTAGCAACGGGAGAGCGGAGGCCGCGTTGGTTAGCCAAACTAGTAGATTCCGTAAGAGCATGGGGCCGGAATTGGAATACCTTAGTGGGGAGCATTTGTGGGAGAATATTAAGTGTAGCCTAGATACACGATTGTAAAATCATAGCATCATACCGATAACACAAAGCTTAAATAATAGGAGCCTATTTACAGCACTGGATTCAACCTCCACACTTCTATCCCCTAAACTGCTAAAACATTCAGCCATGTCTAAAATGTTGAACACCAGCCCATTTAGGTAACCGTGATAGGAAAAACCTTGTTGTTTCGCACAGTCGTACAGTAGTCCTCTCAAGTTCGACAAAAGAGTGCATGGTTGGAACATAAATTCTATATTATCATACGATCAATGTTACTCTATCCAAATCCTTGACATGTGCCCAGGTATGGCACTAGAGCGCTTTTTCCCATCTAGCTCCGATAAGTAGGAGAATTTCCATGGGGCTTGAATCTGCTATTTCATGTGTAAGGCTTATAATCATAGAGTTCGGCACACCAAGCACACTCTGGGCGGCGTTGTTCTCGGGAAAGATTGGGGAATATTTCAAGGTCTATGGCTAAGGAGGAGACAACCAGGGGTAAGGTAATAGTATTCACCAGGTGTTTGCTTCAAGCATTCGACTGTTTATTTTTTAACAGGTCGATAAACGGGTGGGTGAAGCCTATAACATTATGCATGGGATAGCACTAACAATATCGATCTTACACCCGGACTTGAATCCAAGGGATATTTATTAATTGGTTAGGTTGTTTTCTCTCTTATTGACATCTGCTGACTGACAGCGGGGAAACGATAGCAGAGCTCGCCCACCAACTTTACCCCATCTTGTACGATAGCTCAATTTCAGTTGAACTTATTTCCTTTCATCGTATTATCAGGGACAATTTTGGTGGGTGGCCGCACAATATCACGCCTACTGTGCCCTATGTTTTCGCAGCACCGTCTCGTCTTCAGCAGTATTCTGTGATGCAGAGTCAGGCGCACATAATTCAATAGAGCCTCAACTTTGTTGGGATTTCCTTGGCATGGAAATGATTGGATGGTAGGGTTGTTGCCACAAAAGCAGCCACATCGCCCTGCTTTTCTTCGCAAACTCCCCCCCTACCCATTTCTACGCAGCTAAAATTAGGGACCATGGGTCAGGGCTCAGAATACCTATACTCACTCGGTCAACATCGGCGGTAGTAATTCTAACTGCGGGGAGACAATACCAAGCGACAACAAGACGGTTTCCAAATCCGACTAGGATGCACAGATTACCCGCTTGTTCTCTCTAGCAGACGCAAATAACTGACATCAAGGCATGCGCACCAGCAGATTTGACGGCATCGGGAATTGGCTTTTGGAAATAAGGCAGTTTTGGGAGTGGGAAGAGGGTGGGAATGGAACCGATTAAGCTATGTTGTGTTGCTCCGGGAATCCAGGAGTGGGGAAGGCATTTTTGAGTGAGTGGGGTCTTTGAATCAATTGAATATCACTAACAAGGAGGAATTCTAGCCCCCTCGTGATCAGCAGGTTGTGAGATCAGATAAAGAAGGAAGACATAACTATTGCATTCTTATACTACCGTTTCCTTGCTCAACAGGAGTGGACGATATCGAGGGTTGCCTGGGGATGGGATTATGAAACAAGTGAGAGGGGATGAGTGATAATTCATGGTCGGATGTTGTGAGGGTTATTCCGGAAAGACGTCTGATATGTGTGTAGGAGAATTTGGCCTCTCCCCTCTCAGTGGTGTATACTTACGAAAGATTGTGTATAGATATCTCCTCGTTTCGCTAAAAATCCACGCTATTCTGGGGGAGGCCACATTTCACCAGACAGGAATGAGACCTGAACAAATGACGGAAGGTAATGAATTGGGCAATGCCCACACGACGACGACCCTAACCCGGCTGAAGTGGTAGAAGGGAAATAGGTCAGTACTCGGAATGAAGGTGCTATTATGGGTGTTGTACTTTGAACTGCGATTACGGACGGAGGAGCTGCCATGCCCTAGGAGTGGGGATAGGGTTTTTGGATACGAATCTGGAAAAAATTCATTCATTCCGGATACTCCTATCATCTTATCTAGGTCCCGTCGCAGTCGAGATGTCATCGCCCACAGTCGACTGGTGCGCTTGACCGATCAAGGGGCGCCTGTCTAATAATGATCCCTATTCCATAATCCTCGCTAAACCATTGCCGAGGTTTGCTTGACATACCTCAATCTTGGATATACCCGGAATCACTGCCCAACACATCGCTCGGCTCCCTCAACAATTCCGCTCCTACAATATGCTTCGTTTTATGGGGGTGAGCACAAAAGGGAGGAGGACGGAAACGTTAGAATACTGGCGCTCAGGCTTCTCGGTAGATTTGCTGAGTAGATATCTGCTCAACTTCTCTTGTAGCGCTCTAATCAATATCCGCTCTGGGACATCGTTGATTACTAGAGGAGAGCAGCTACGAGATTCACTAGAGTTCACGGAGTCGCACACTTCGAGATTATAGAGGCAGTTGCTGCCGTATTGGAGATGAAGGGATGGGCTGTTAATGCAACCGATTGCAGGGTGCTGAATAATATGATCCCCTATCCTGTACGATTACATTGACGTGTCAGTTGTGGGACGCTCTACGTGATTATATGGCACATAGATATCTCCATTGATAGTGTTGTGTATCGTGTGGTATTAGAAGAATATATAGAAGAGGATTTTCCCTTGGTTTAACATATAGTTAACTCGATAGCACAAGTGTGGAAATTCGTCTCTAAATCTAAAATCTATTGTGTTCAAACCCTGCTACAAGCTTTATGACAAAGGCAGTGACAATATACCAATATTTTCACACGGGGGGGTACGGCTCTCGCATAGGTAGTTAAAGGAGGACGTGAGCAGCTAGTAAGGCTGCTTCAGGAACGAGAGAGCATCCATCCCAAGCGGGCAGCGGGTAACTACCAAAGACGGACACAACTCCCCTCAGCCACTAAGTACGGGCACGAACGGGTAGTAATAGAGCTTGCGAAATGAACAAGTTTCGATTCATCATTAAAAGAATTTTCTTTTTTGTTCCTTACTCGCACCCGCTGAGACTATAAGAAACAACGGCGGAACCCACTGCCCCATTTTGTGTGATTGCCCAATTGCCACCAAACGAGTTTCATACTATATCACTAACACTCCCTCTATGGGGTGGCTCTGTCACGCACTACCGTGCCCTATGCTTCAGCACAGCTAGTACCATGCTTTGCAATAATCTGCGATGGCGAGTTAAGTCATGGTAATTCATCAAAACTTCCTCTCCACTAGCAATCCTTCGGTAGTAAGGTCGGAGAGGTTACTCGTAAATACCACCAGAAACTGGTTCTGATTGTGAACAAGGTTTTAGATGTTAAAGTTTAAATTCGGTTCACTTGTCGGCTACTCTGCCTGAGGATGCATAGTCCGCATAGGCTTGGCCCTGAAACTAAAAGACAGCAGGATGAAGGGGAATATAAAAGAGCTGTGTTATTAATCCATAGACCACTAGATGATTCATGTTATTTTGTCTTGATGCGGTGGTCTACTGGTATCATATTACCGTAAAATCTCAGGAATAACGAACACGCCCGGGCCGGTCGTGCAGCAGTTTTGGGTGCTTTGAGTGGCCCAGGAGGCCTTCTCAAGACGCTTGCTTAGGTTTTCCGGCCTCGTTCTCAAGCTCTCCGTCAATGGGAAGGTCCGGTTTCGCTGCACGACCAGCCTGGGTGTGTTCGCTATTCTTGAAATTTTACGGTATACCCAAGGGGTCTGAATGCAGAAGTGAATGAAGTTTATTAAACAAAGAGTGCAAGAATCTAACTATATTTTGACCGCCCAATTTCTAAAACCCAATTATTTACCATCTCAGAGTTTCCGACCACCTTTCCGGAACAATCATTCCCCCCGGGGCAACAAAGAACAAAAAGATATCACTGTTGAAAATATTCAATGCGGAGGTAATGATTAACGGTGAGGGTTTTACTCAGTCGAGTGGAACGGCTTGAGTAGAGACACAATGTTTCTATTATATGCGGAGATGAAGATCGTAATCGACTGTGTTGAGTTGAAGAAAGGAAAGAGTTGAGGAAGAGAAAGGACTAGAAGGAAAGAAAGAAAGACAGGGGTGTGAAAACATTTTTCATAGCTTGCGCGTCCTTTAACTAGTACGTACGCATACCAGTGCGGCCATAACACTGCGATTTCCAACGGCCACCCTATATCGTACTAGTAAATTACCCGAGTGACCATCCATGCATAACCCGGAGCTGCTCCCGCGGAGTCGTTCGGCCAGCAGACAGCAACACCCGTCCGCCAAGCCATGATGACACTCCCCCCACCAAGCCCGATTGCGCCCACCCAAACTCACTTGCATGCCTCCCCTCAAATAACCCCCACCACCACCACCAACAACGTCACCTACGAAATATGTCAGGCTCAAAATACCTCCTCCTAGCCCTCCCTTCCTCCGTCGCGCGCAGCAACGACCCGGAAGATGCCTTCAAAGCCCTAACCAGCGTGATATCCTCCTCATTGAACAAGAACGATGCATCCATCCACCAGTTCCCCATCCCCGAATTCAAGATCGGCACGCTGGATGCGTTAGTGTCGCAGGCGGACGAGTTGGCAAAGCTAGATGCTAACGTTGAAGCGGCTGTAGTGAAGGTTGCCGACGTGCTCAGGAGTGTGGTTGGGGAGGAGAATGCTGAAGGGCATAAGACTGTTAATGATAGTGGGTTTTTTTTGAACCTTTTTTGGGGAACTGAAGTTGGGAGGGGGGGGGAGTGGCTAATTATGGTTATGGGCAGGGCCGGTGGAGGACTACTTGCAGGGATTCTCGTGGAATAAGGTTAAATACCGGAGTGATAAGTCGATTGCTCAGTTGTTGGATTCTTTACACAAGGTTTGCTTCGTCAAACGTTATCTGAGAGACACAGAGTTCGAGAGTAAGCTAATCATTTAGACAGGAAGTAATCTCACTAGACAACGACATTAAAACCAAATTCACCGCCTATCAACAAGTTAAATCAAACTTAGTTTCCGTCCAGCGCAAGCAAACGTTCCTTCCCCACCCCCCTCCTCCTCTCCTCCTCTCCTCCCCCCCAAACCCCTACTAACACCTCCCTCCATCTAGCGGCAACCTCTCCACTAGATCCCTCGCCACAATCCTTAAAAAATCCGACTTCGTCCCGCCAAGCGAATACCTGCAGACGCAACTGGTCGCCGTCCCGAAACCACTTGAGCGCGACTGGCTCAAGTCCTACGAAACCATCTCACCAATGGTGGTCCCCCGCTCCTCGCGCGAGATCCAGCGCGACTCGGAGTTCATCTTGTACAGCTGCGTCATCTTCAAGAAGCACAGTGGGGAATTCGCTAGTAAAGCTCGCGCCGCCAAATTCACGCCCCGGGAGTTCGCCTGGAGCGAGGGGGCAGCGGAGGAGGACGAGAAGGAGGCTAGGGACGTCGAGGCTCACGAGCGGAGACTTTCCGGTGAGACGTTGAGATTGGCGAGGACCGGGTATAGTGATTTATATCAGGCTTGGGTGCATGTTAAGGCGCTCAGGGTGTTCGTCGAGAGCGTGCTGAGGTATGGGTTACCGTTGGAGTTTGTTAGCGCTATTATTCAGGTTTGTCTCTCATCCCCATCCTACGGGGTAGCTAAGGTTATTAATGGTGGGAATAGACAAACTCCAAGAATGCAAAAAAGATAAAAGGCCAGTTAGACGCTGCTTATAGCTATCTCGGCGGTAACGCCTTCGGCAGAGACAAGAAGGGGAATATCAAAGACGATGTCGGAGACCTCGGAGCCGGGATGCTGGGTGACACTGAGTACTCGGCTTATTGCTACTTTGAGTTCGATGCAATCTAATCTACTCCCTTGCTTTACGTTTGCTTGGTATATATATAATTCTTACTTAAGAAAAATGGATGGGGACAGGAAGGGATAAATTATGATTATCCTTCTTTTTTCCTTTAAAAGGCGTTGTATATAGCACATACCCTCCATTGAAGTTTTGTTCCGCCGAACTCATAAGATCGCAGAAGCAGAAGATGCCCCAATTGGAATCTGAGTCGGCGGTAGGGATAAATCTAAAGGAAAATCCAGAAAGAAAAAAAAAGAAAAGCTGCCATTTTTTGGGCACAACTCTGCCTCAGCTCCACCTCTAATAGCACACGCATTTTTCCACTCCCCCACTTACACTCTCCTCTCCACCGTGCTCCATATCCACAAACAACCGAAGAATAAAAAAAAGTGAGGGAAAAACAAAAGTAAAAACATCATCTCGTCATTCAGTGACCACTAGTATCAACTATAGTAAAGAAACAATTCCCAGGAGTTTAAGAGTCCAGAAACTGACGCAACTGAGACTCCCCTCCTTACCTCCTCCCCCTTGTCCGTTTTCAACTCTATCCAACAACCACCAGAAAGCAAATACATAGATATCCCGTTCTTCGACGACGCATTTTTTTTTCTTCTTTTTTGAAAGTTCGGGGAGGATTAGGTCTGCTGTCTGCGTCTCTTGCCGACGGTAGCTTGGAAACCGGTCTTGATGGCGCTGTTTGCGGTGTTAGTAATGGGTGAGTATAAGTAGGGGAGGAGGGGAGAACGGACGCAACGGAACGTCGGGATCCACAGCTATTGCAGGTAACAAAGAAGAGGCGGTTTTCTCCCTTCTTGAGATCTGTATCGGGGGATTTGCATGTTCTGCAGGTAACATATTCCACTGTGGCAATTTTTGTTAGCGTTTTTGTGTCAAGCCTTGTGGTAGCGAGCGGGTTCGTACAGATATAACGCCTAAGAACGTTTTCCAACTGCTTCTGCTGGAATTTGCCCCTAATGACCAACCTCTTGCTACCATCGACCGAACCAGACGTACCCAATTCGGCAAATAAGAATTGGGTAACGTGCTCGTCGAACCTCTTCATCCTCTTGCAAATATCGCTGATATTCGCAAAAATTGTTTTCTTATTCCCTTCCCTAAGTACCTGTGGTGGGGGGATTTTATAACTCCTCCTGCCATCACCAGCAAGATCGGGATGCTGAGAACGTAGCAGAGTGAAAAATCTAGTCAGGAGCAGAGGGTAGGTGAGGTCGACAGTAGAGGCGGCATTCCAGACCCCGGTTCCAAGGAGGAGATCTCCGGTATCTTCTGGGAGGGCTGGCTCAGCATCCTCAGCACCTCCTTCGCCTTCACCCCGAGGAACAACACCAGCCTCGGCCAAGGCTGCATCGAAAGAATCACCCTCAGCCTTCTCTTTGGAAGACTTCTTCTTTTTCTTCTTTTTCATCGCTGTGGGGTCGAATTCGGCAGCATCTCCTGGGGTGTCATCTTCGCCATCGGTCTTCTTGACCTTCTTCTTCTTCTTGCCTTTGAACATTTCAGCAGCGCCCTCCTCACCCTCCTGTTGCTCTACGTCTCCAGCATCTGCGGGTTCGGTTTTGTTAGCCCATGGTGTAGAGTATATACCGTTCCTCCGAAACAAGCAACGGTGATGTGGAGAAAAACCGGAGAGAGTAAGCCGAGGATATAGCAAACAAAGTATACGAACCCAAGTTCTGAGACTCAGCATTATTATTCTCCTCCCCGTTAACCTCATCTCCATTTTCAGCCTCGAAAGCAACCGACTTTCTTGGTTTCTTCTTCTTGAGCGAGGGGTCGAATGCAGGAGCTTCCTATGAGATGTGAGCAACAGTTGGAAAAGCCACACAATAGCTGATGTAATGATTAAAAACTGACCTCAGTGTCAGTCATGATTGCAGTGATGAATTGAACGTTTTATGGCGGTGGGGAGTGAAAGGTTGGCGATGATGGTTGTGTAGTAGTGGGGTTAGTGGGGATAGGTGAGTAAGAAGTGAGTCTAAAAAAATTACCGTAGAAAGCTCGAGGTGGGATAAATCAGGGTTTAGGGTTTTGGCTGACAAGCCACCAGTGGTGAGGTTTATCAGGGATTTTAAAAGTTTGGGGTCACATGACGAGTGTATCGCTCGGAGCAATGAGAATAGTGGCAGCACTTTCCACCAAAAACATCTTACTCTATAGGCGTTTAACTGCTCTCGGTGGGAATAAAAATATATCAGCGATCGGAGTAGGATATCGACGGGAATTTGTTGAAGAAAAAAAAAACCCCCCCCCCGTCCAGAATGGTTGGGATGTTAGGTAGCTGGGTGAATGGTTTTCAATTTTGTGAGTGAGAGCTCCACACAAGAGACACATTTGGATCATCATCAGCCGGGGTATCTGCAACGACTTTTGACTACCGTAATGCAAACTTAAGTGCACAGAAAGGCTATATAATTGAGTTTCATGGGAATTTCCTGCCATCAGCAAGAATTGCCCCTTATTTACTCCATAGAGCATATTCATTAAGTCCATGAAGTGGGAACTATACTTCTAGTATAGAATCGGGGGTACAAGGGCCTACGTAGCTGAGCGAAATGAAAGCCCCCGAATGGCATAAAGCGGGGGGCTCTCTAGTGTTGACATCACAGCACTTATACAGTGGATACTTTTTGGTTTTTGGGTGTCTTTGGCATCGCATCGATCGTATAGTGAGGGGCATAAGTCGGGTTGAACTGCATCACGACCGAGATGGCGGCTGAGTTGACAAACAGTCCATTTCTGACTCTGAGATGAAATCGGAGGAGTATCGTGAGATCTGTTACTTATGCAACATTTTTGCAAGCGCGATACCGTGCTCGAGAGAGTCTTCTGGGTGTCAGATAGCGATGTATCATATCAGTACGGTTTCATGTGAGAAATCAGGATCGCCTGAATGATCGCATTTATCCGTTGCCTTGATGAGAATATCTTGGCATCACTGCTGCCGCCACGCTCCCGCACAGATTGCCTTACAGGGCAGGTAGCTCTCACCAGAGCCGCATTCTTTCTTCTTCCCTCCGACTCCCACAATTAACAATGCCAACAATCCAAGTCCTCCCTAATACCTCGACAAGTAGCGGTGCGAACTGGACTTACTCGAATCTACCTCCAGCCTTAGCTCATACAAACTCTTTGCCGAGCAACGCACCCAGGGCACCGCGTGCTAAACGAACGAACAACACAGAAAACAGCGCCGCTAGGCAAAGGCAGATAAACAGCCGGATCCTCGATCTTGAGAGGGACAACTATAGAGACGCCGTGATAGTCGTTGGAAAGGGTGGTGTAGCGGGAAGGTGTGAGTACCCTTTCCATGGCAACCGTGGTCGGGTGAAGGCAGCTGACGATCACTCCAAAGCTTCCTCCCGGAATAAATCACAGAATGTCCGTCGAATATTAGCCTCCCAAAAGACTTTTGCGAACCATCTTGCCGATGAAGAAGCTCTCCATCCTACCCCTGCTGCGGTGCATCGGCAACGCGTTGAAGAAGAAGACGGAATAGATTTAGATGGGGTTCTGAAGGAAGGCCTTATGGAGGCTCAGGGTCCTGGACAGCCGCTTGGATATGCTGCCTCCGCTTCTCGACCATCGGCGAGGCCAAAGAGGGTGTTCTGTGAGATCTGCGGGTATTGGGGCAAATACAAGTGTCAGAAGTGTTCGGCTAGGTATTGTGGGCTTCAGTGTGGGGGGGTCCATTCTGAGACTAAATGCAATAAGTTTTATGCTTGAATTGGGGCGTCTCTGTGCGGGTTTCTGTGTAGTCTTTTCTGTATTTGTACTGACAGTGGAGTTTTTGGTTGTTTTGTGCTATCTGCCTGCAAAAGAGGAACTGTTGGTGGGTTGGGAGTGATATATCAACATGGGGCTGTCACTACCGTAGTTGCACGATTGGCCATACTGTAGAGGATATTCAATTGGGCTGGGAGGTGGGAATAAATGATAGGATTGAAATTCATTGCTTACTCGCACCCTACTTCGCGGGGGCAAAAAACGGGGCGAAGGGAGCATCAGACTGCAGAATTGGCAGCAAAGCAACGAACCTGAGTGGTGTGTGGCAGATGACAGGCGATACCATACCGATGTTCCAGACTCGAGGCCAGGCGATGATGCATGAACGGTTATTATAAGCCAGGGTGCAGCACTAAAATACTGGCGTGGAAGAGAAGGAAGGTACCGTTCCGTACAGTAAGTGTCCATTGTCGATGAGGCTAAAGGACCAATACCCTTGCCCTCCCAGCCTTCTATGCGTCTTCTTTCTTGCTTGGTAAGGCACTGTGCGAGTACCGGTATGGGAATGAAGATTGATATTTGCCTGTAGTTTGGCGTATTGATTCTGTGTATTTATGTTCATTAATAAATCTCTGAAACTCTAAGAGAGTGAATACGTTTTACCTTGATCGTGAAATAACTTGCACTCGTACGAAAGGAGGCCGGGGGAAGGAAATGCTCTCCTAATCAGTGGCCTTTTGGTTCACGATGAGAAGCTCGGGCTACTAGTTAACTTACAGTACCGGTACTGTAACTTATAATAGCAGATCCATCAGGACCAGTTGATCCCTGGGCAACTGCCGGAACCGTAACCCAAGTCCCTCCGTTCAAACAGGAACGGGGGATAGGAACAACCTTGTGTCAACCTGCAACCAACTCTCTCCATCATCATCACCACACCGACCTTCTTCTTCGACTTCCCCCACTCACTCACCCTTTCCCACCATCCCTTAAGCCTCTTCCTTCTTAGCAGCCTACTTTCTCTACGCCCGTGGATTAACGGCGGCTTCATTGTTTGGTGTTTGTTGTTACTGGAGGGAAGGTGATTGCACTAGTTATTTTCCAGCTTCCACCTCCCCGTTGTCGCTGATTTACTTGATCCCGTACGTTGCTTTTCCTACCCTTCTGCCCCTCTCTTCCTCACTTATCCCTTCATCAGCTCGCCCGTCAGATTTTTGTCGCCGGCCTTACTGCTATTGGTTTCCCGCACCCGTACTCCCTGGTTCATCACATTCGCTTTCTGCATCCCCACCTTTGCCTTTCGTTCTTTTACTTACAGCCTTGTCCTATCCTCCAGCCTTCACCCCTCGCTTAGGAGGATTTTGAGAGGAGGAAAAAAAAAATAAACAAAAAAAAACAACTCTGGGAGCTGCGTCTAGTTGGTAGCTATGGCCGATCTAGTGGACTCTGTTTCCGCCCCAATAGCTCATAGCGCCTCTCCTTCGTTCCTTGAATGCCTTCATGATGAGGATGTCGACGGACGTCTAGATACCGATGAAGATCTGGAGTTCATAGAGGAGGGTGAGCAGGAAGATGAAGAAGACGCTAAGCCTAGTGTCTTTAACCAGAGCTCTAACGGTAAGGACAAGGAGAGGGAGAGGATCTCGCCTGGACAGGACTCGAGGCAGAATGGGGATGGGGAAAACAAGGAGAATGAGAAGGAGCGGAATACAGCCAATGGAAAAGTCGGAAATCTCGAAAACTCTGATCGCGGTACTGGTCAGGGTAGGGATGTTCAGGTGCTCCCTGAGGCTAACTCAAAGCCCACAACTAAACGAGCGCCTTTGACATTAGTTGAGCTACCGGTGGATGTGCTGAAAGAGATTGTTAAGGAGGTAGGTTCTAGGTTTCTGTTGTACACACTTGGGCGGAGACCTATCGTACGGAATATCTCTATTTGCCCCCTCCTCTTCCATGAATTGCCGTTTCTACTACCTAGGCTCGCCTATTTGACTTGCGGGATTTCTGACATTCGCATAGGTTAATCATACGAACGATTTGACTAATCTATCGCTTACCTGTCGATGTTTACATGCTCTTTCGATACCTCACATATACTCACGTTTTGATATAGTTTGGCCAGATGCCTCTACTCCCGGAGACCGGACGGGTGTCGATGCCTTGACTTATGGGCTTGCGACTCTCACTGCCTCTGGACGTAGAGGCAATGATTATGCCCGATGGGTCAAGAAGTTCTCTCTAGGGAATGGGCCGGGTGATTGGGTGGGAGAGTACAACATCAACAAGGAGGGGGGCAAGATGCTTGGAACTTTAGTGGGTTTGGCAATCACAAGAATGATAGCGCTGGAGACGTTCTCTTGGGATATGCCGACCGGGGTGCTGCGTGATGTTTTCAAAGCTCTGCATGATCTTAACGGGACACTGAAAAACGTCCATGTGAGGTTTCACGATAATACCGAGACTACTCCACCGACGTCTCAGGATCCCAGTCGAAGGGTTGAAACTCCTACCTTTAAAGGATTCGAGGGGTTGAGAAGCCTTAGCGTTCTAGATATTGACGAAATGCAGTATCTCGAGGAGATTAGTTATGCAGTGGAAAAATCTGTCGACAAACTCCGGGAATTACGTCTGGGTTTGGCGCACCATGTCACCCCCGGTGGAAGATGGATAAGAGATTTGGATGAGGCACCTCATGGTGAAGCCTCACCGCTTGTCCAATCTGCTGTAGGTGGGGCCCTTGGAATTGTAGTGAGCAGAATTGTCGATTTAGAGGAAGGAAGGCGCCGGAGGAAAATTAACAAGCTCCCTGAGAATTCAAATACCCATCCCGGGCAAAATATTCCTCCCCCCCCAGCGCTTCCACAACCACCAGGCAGTACTTCTGCGTTAGTAACTCTTGTGAATGGTGTTCCCGCTCCTACAAATTCAGGCTTACAGGGAGGTGCTGGGTCTAATCTCATACCTACCGATGATGCGCCTCCGACACCGGCCGATGGAGCTTCGACCACTGATCCTTCCTTGGATGGGTTTGTAGAAGTCGAATCTGCCCCGCCTGGTGCTGCCACAACTGGAGCTGCTCACGCCACTGCTAGCGCCGACGGAACTGCTTTCAACATTGTTGGTCCGGGAGCTGTTCAGCAAACCGTCCCAACGCTATCGTCGACCCCAATAACTATCCCTCAAGTGCCTTCGCCAGTACCACCAACTAGTCAAGGTCCTGAGCCTGTGCTTTCAAACGAGTCTCCAATCACTCCTACACCAACAGTAGGGCCTTCCGCCCCAAAACCAAGGCCAATGAAACCTGTTGAAACTGAGGAAGAGAAGCCAGTGGTTCAACTGACCTTGGAGACATTAGAGCTCGAGAGAGTACCGCTATCAATTCGGGTGCTGACCAGGGCGATTGATTGGACAACCTTGTCGAACTTGACTATTCTTGGTTGTCACGATCATGATCGCTTTTGGAGAGCCCTTCGTCATAGATTCTCGCCGCACCCAAACCATGGTTCTCCGATGGCACCCACGAACCTTAGTATCAATAAGCCTGGCTACCTACGTCGTCCTAGTAATCCAGTGGGGTGTGCGTTAGAGTATAGGATTCGGCTCAAAAAGCTTCATACGGATACGGTGACCGGGGCATTGCTTGCTTTTATCCGGGAAACTTTGCCTCCGAATTCTTTAGAGGTGCTCTTCTTGCAGGAGATACCCAGCTATTCCAGCGTGGTGTCAATGGAGTTCATCTACAAGTCTGCCATTAGGCGGCATAAGGGTAGCTTGAAAAAACTATTGATTGATAGCAATGTTGGGCTTGGAGGCGAAAATGCCTCAAAGTGGATTTTTGATAAAGAAGTTCTAGCATTCATCAGTAGTGGGAAGATGCCAAATCTCCGGGAATTGGGGATGGCGATAGAATGGAAGAACTGGGTATGTTTCCCAGGTGATCATTGTGATTTCTGATTTCTGACCTCCTATTATAGCATTACTTTTTAACTCGCCTTCCTCTTATGCCGCAACTTCGATCTCTCTACATTCACTACGTTCGTGGCGGCCCACATATTTCGGACTTTGAGAGCAAAGAAATGGCCCAACAAATTGTCAACACTGTCATTCTCCGCCCAGAGGTCGAACTCTGCTATGTCGGTGTCCTGAACAAATGTTTTGAACTCTTAGAAGACGGTGGGCCAGATGATCCGGAAACGGAACCCGACATTCACTCAGCGACAGCGCAGCACGCGCCGCCTGGCGCTACCGGCGTACCAGGATCCCCGGCAATTGGCATGACGGTAGTCCCGATAGCAATCAATAGCGAAGATGAGGATAGTGACGCTGAGGAGGAGGACGAAGAGGAGGACGAAGAGGACGAAGAGGACGGAGACGAGACTGACACTGATGAAGTTGTTGGCGATAAATATCTTTCTGACGATGAAGATTGGACTGGCAAATCGACCGACAAAGGCGTTAGGGTGCGTTTGAGAGAGATATTGTTTTACGACGATAAGGTCGCTGTGTTTAGAGCGAGGCATGGGAAACTGTAAACCCTTTCATTGGAGCTTTTTGATTTGCTTTCCTCCCCTTTCTCCTGGTTTCGTTTTTAGTTTTTAGTTTTTTTTCTTTTCTTTTTTTCGCCTTGACTACTACCATGTTTTCATCATTAGGTTCCTCGGTTTTTCTGTGCCTTTTTTCTTTTTTTCTTGTCAAATTTTCTCGTCTTACACATGTTTATGGTTGGGATAATGAACCATTGATAATCAAATGAGAGGTTTTTCTTCTCTGCTATATTTTTTTTCGTGCCTAGCAGAGGTCGTGGAATGTAAGAATTGGCGAACGAGGAGCGGCATTAATTTATTCCTTTTAAATTTGTCTTCTCTTCATCTCTTTTTCCTAATGTATTTTTTATCCTCTCATTCTGCCATGGATTAGGAGAGACACCATCAGATCTTAGCGCTAGCGGCGGATGTAGCCGTTTTAACCCATGGATGTCAAGACCGGGGTCAATATGTTTGCCATATGTCACGTGCTCGAGTGAGGATCTGTGGTTTTATAATACGTGTCTCCTCGTTGGATGCCTAACTTTGCCGTCCTTGGGTATCACCAAAGAAATGCCGTAGGTCGGCGAGTGTGAGAGAGAAAACGTAAGTTACAGACTACAAAGGGAGTTTAGGTTTTCTCTTGTTTTTTTTGTAACATCTGAGCAGTTTTGCGAGCCACTTTGCGGAAAGTAGGGATTTTATGGACCATAGCTAATCTCTGTGTAGACTTCTGTCTGCGGGGGCAACAACTAAGAATACAAGGATAGGCGATACATGTACCGTACAGGTGATCTAGAGGAGTAAACAGCAGAGCAAACTTATCACTTAGGACAACCAGACCAGTCAACAAATCAGTAGGTCATATTCTCCTTGTCCTGTTCCCCAGCTCTTGCCATCCTCCTCCCCCTCCTCCTCCTCAGCCCATCGTAATGGACCTTGATGAGTGCAAAAGTACTACCCTCATACTCGGCCCTCAACAAATCCAAGGTCTCGCACCAAAGTCTGTCCTGCAACTCCTTCCCGTACTCGGTGAACAGTTCGGACAGCGGCTTAGTATTCCTCCCTTCGGAATAAAACCCGCCATGCACGACGCCATCACCATCACCCAAGGCACCCTGAACCAGAACCCCAGCCGCGACGTCAACGTTTCTTCCGAGAAGCCACATAGAGAGGCGAAACAACCACCCACAATCACGGAAGAGCTCAGTCCTGGCGATTCCCGGGTTGACCATGTTAACGAGGACTTCGGCGGGATCGAGCTTCTGGCTGAGAGCACGGCCGAAGAGGATACCGAGGAGCTTGGAGGTAACGTATGCGTTGTTGGAAGAGAAGTTGCAGCTCTCGTTGACGTACCCAAGGATGCCATTATCACTATCGTATAGGGTAGAGAGCGGGGTGGCAAAGTAGTGACCGTCAGAGGAACAAATAGTCAAGCGGGAGGGTGAAGAAGACGGAGAAGAAATGCTAGACGCCAAACGCAAGTTCGGCAAGAGGAGCAAACAGAGTAGCGCGGTGGAGATGAAATTGACCTGCAAGGTGAGTTCGAACCTACCTTGTTGGCCGAGCTCGTACGCGCTCATCATCAAGCCAGCGTTCAAGATTGCGGTGTTGACAGGTCTGAGGCCACCCTTGCTGCCGGTGTTCAAGGTTGTGATGAACTGGCGGATGGAGTCGTAGTCCGCTAGATCAACTTCGAAGGTCTCGATCTTGACGTTGGCTGGGCGGAAGGGTTCAAGCTGCTGTCTTGTCTGCAAGGACTTTTCGCTACTGCGAGTCGTCAAGAGTAGGCTTTCCAAGCCCTGGAGGGAAAGGAGGATTTTGGCTGTGGCGAGTCCGATGCCGGTGTTTGCGCCTACGAGGAGGACGGTGGCGGGACTGGTGCGAACGGTGAAGGGTGGGATGGTGCGAAAGCGGCGGAGGAAGTAAGCCAACACCCCGTCTTGGTTCTCGAGGTTCGCCATTTTTGATTTCTAGGTCGGTGGATGGTGTTAGACTATGGAGAGTTGAGAGGAGGGGTGAAAGTTTGTCCTGGTAGCAGGGGTGTTTTGGAAACTTGGTGGCTGTGGGGAAAGATTGTCTAGTCACAAGAGAAGGAAGATAGTAAGGGAAGGTATCGACGGAACCCTTGGTTGATTTTTTGTTTTTATTTTTTAGAGGTTGGGGGGGTTGAGAATGAGGGCTTAGAGTGGGATCAATGATACTAACGACTGGTTCTTGGTATGGTAGGCCGGGTTGTTGAATAGGTCTGGGCTCTGGTAGAATTTCGTATAGGCTAAGGGTGAAAATTAATATTACATGAGCATCAGTACTATTATAGAAGGGAATTTCAAGTGTTTCTACGGAGAGTATTACATCTAGTGGATTTTTATTTTCTCTTATCTTTGGATCGTTCTAGAAATATTCTGCACTGTAATAGCTCGTGGAGAAGTGCCTTACATTTCTTTCCTTTCCTTTCCTTTTCTGTTTTTTTCTTTGTGAAGGAAATAAGCTACAGCACTACCGGCTGTTGTATCATACTTGGGACTTCGAAACTCCCAAGTTCTCTATGTTAGCGCGCTGCCTCCAACACGTGATAATAATTATTATTATAATAAACATTTAACCGAATAATTATCCATGATTCCCCTCTTCGCATGAGAATTCCTGTTCATATTAACTAGTCAAACTTGTTGAGCAGCCAAGGCATGGCCGCCATAGATACTGTGCTACAAGTGCTGCGGTATATCCAAGCTGTCATGCATATTCGGCATCTCCGTCCCCCCCTCGAGTTACTGTGCTATTGGAGTTTTTATATTGTTTGAGAGACTCACCGACTACTGTTATGGTAAAAGTAGTATAAAGACTGAATACAGCCGCTTCCTGGGTTGTGGGTCCTGCTCGTGCTGAGCTCTGTGTGTGCTGAGCTTCCAGAGTAATTTCGGACAAAGCTAGAAAAATTGAGAAGAATGCTAACCTTGGCCACAAGTAATATTTGTTTGGTTGTGGTAGTGATTGGTGTTTGGCTATTTGGTGTTGGATTAGGTGAACCGGTACCAGAGAGCATACGTTGAAATCAAGAGTATAAAAATTCCAGCAGCTCTGAGGGAGGTCTTGAAAGATGTTTCTGGAATTGGACTTGGGGAGGGTAAGTCAGGTTATATGACTAGTTTGTGTTCACTGTACGAGGGCCTCGGTTGCGTATGATAGTGTTTTTTTTTAAGCCCTCGAAGCCTTAGTTGCATAGTAAAGTTGCGAGTTTACATAGGGATTCTCCAGGGAAGAGGGCAATCATAGATGGTCATTCGGTTAAATGTTGCTCACGGGTTAGAGACAACGCGCTAACAGGGGGCTTGGGAAGTTCAAAGTCCTCGACACAACAGCCAGTTCACACGGCTCATTTTCCTCACGAAAAAAAGAATGAAATGTAGGATACTTTTTCTCGTACTAGTGCTGCTGTATTTGGGAGGTTGTATCTTGGTTAGTGGTTTGGGGATTGATTTCGGAGTTGGAGAGCCCGCCGTGCGCTGTTGGTGGTAACTTATGATCCCGGATCTGACAATTGGGTAAACGCCAAAAATGTTTCATTCCGCTAGTGTCTGAGTGACAGGTTTTCAGAGAAAATTATATATGGAACGAGCTAATTTGAAAGTTTTATAAGGTCTAGTGTAAATTTTAGATATACTAAAGCTACTCTCGCGAGCCCAAAAACAAGGACATATGAATGAAACAAAAGAAAAAAGAACAGTTATCGCCCAATCACACCACATTACCCGACTGTCAACAAGCAGGGATCGATACACTCATTGCACGCATTCTCCTACTGGCACATTTCCCATTTGATGAACTGCTCCCAGTCATCCTCCATTACGACTTCCCCTTCGTGAGAAAATGGTAGAACCATCTGGTCCTGAAGTTCGCCAACATTAGCATTCCTAATAAAGATGACTGGGATAGAGCAGGAAATTTCATGTACCCAAAGACTCTCCGCAACGTCCACCATCTTCCTCTTCTCATGCAAAGTTCCAATCCTGTCAACTGCGCCCACCACTCCCCCAAGCATAGTAGCATCGACGCACTCTTTCTTCCCTCCACCACGGAGTCTCTTACTCATGTATGTCACGACCTTGAGCAATATGTCCGAAATTCTGTGATATCAATATAAAATGTTAGCACTGCTCGTCTCCCCTCTAAAGGACAATTGAAAAGAACAGAAAACATAGAATGACGAAAAGGAATACTAACGCAGCCCTATCCACCGGCCATGACAAGCGCCCACTTCTCCCGGGGGGCCAGTAAATCGGCCCAATCTCAGAGACCAAGGCATGAAACCACTCCAAGAATTCAGTCTTATTCTGCATGCCGATGCCGTATCCGTCGAAGCCGGCGGAACCCGGGACTAGAACGGTTCTTAGGTGTCGGCGGAGGAGGTTGTATTCCTCTTGTGTGAGACCGGTTGACGCCATGGTTTTGGGCAGGGTTTTGGAGTTGCGGGTTGTGGTAGGCATTTTTGGTATAAGATGAGTGGTGGAGTCGGTGGCTAGTGGGGAATATGTGTTGTGAGTAAAGCTTTTGTTAGTATGTCTAGATTGTTAGTAGTGGTGGGAGTTGCGATGATTTGTTTGGGGGAGGAGGAAGGGTCAAGCTCTGGATTGGTCGGTTTAAGTACTTGGGGGGGAAATGCCGTCTTGAATTCATAGAATTGTATTGAGCGTTCGAGTCACTGGTGGGTGAACTTTCAAGCTGGGCACTTGAAACTACCTACTTTAGTGGGGTAGTAAAACCCCGATGTACGTAGAATGCTTGAGGTTGAATTAAAACACCAAACTAGTTTTTGTCTTTACTAGTTGTGTAAGTTTTTTTTTTTGTTTTCTCTTCTTTTAATTGATTTCCCCTAGAATTTCGTTTATCGATTTTCTCGGGGATCTAGTAGTGGGTTAGCTGACGTTGCAATCCTTAGCTGACTCGTCATAGAATCTCAATCGGTTGATGAAGCACATGACTGGAGATGTCTTGGAACCTAAAGCGTCCTCCATTAAATTTTGTGAGCGGGGGAAAAAGTAAAATTCCCGAATTATATTGAGGAAACTAGCACTGTTATATAGTCATTGATATTTGTTCGGTTTCTATGTAGGCGTTTCATAGCGGGGTACTAGTAAATACTCTCATGAATAAGTTCCTCGCTCATCCTGATGGCCATACTTTATCGTATAGATGCCATTCTTCACACAAAGGAAAGGATAGGAGGCAAAACTTCATAATATTATATAGTATCCCCATCAGGACTTCTTCGGTTTATAGATGCTAGCTCTAGAATGGGCATTTCCATAAACTAAATACGAGAGACAATTGTCGCACTTACTATATCAACCCTTACCTTCACAGAAAATAGAGATAAGGATCTCCCCTCTCAGGAGAATGAAAAGTTAAGAATTCTAATCTGTACTTCTCGTACGTGTCCCATCAATATTTTCAAAATAAATTTTCAATGGTAATTCACTAGAGAGATAAGAAGATGAGAACACATCAATTGTATGGGCTTTATATCAAAGGCTCTACCTTTACCTTAAAACTTGAAAGCGAGCCAACAGACAATGCCAGAACACCAAATCTTCATGTTTCATGATGCCACTCCCCCACTCTAGGATATAACACCCTTGACACTAATCAAGGATTTGCTTCCACACCACTCCACCACTACTCCACCACCACTTCCAATACTGTAACAACTTTGGTGCAGGCTGCAAAGAAATCAACGAAGCTAATTCCATTAAGATAATCCCCACAATCACAACCTATCACTCACCTCTATCACAACCATTATCACGCCTACCACTCTCACCAATTTCACTATCCCCGCTACCCCCACCGCCTCCGCTACACCAGAGAATTCAAATAGGCCTCTACAACTGGTCTTCCACTACTAACCCCCATTGCCACCAAGAAGGTAAAATATCTAGCTGCAACCATAGAAATGGTGAGAAGATCTCCAGAAACTGTTAGAACCACCAAATCCCCGAAGCACATCGCCGAAATCGGGATGACCGCAGAGCAGTACTTTGAGCTAAAAGTCCACATCAAGTCCATTATTCTTCCAGGCACTCCCGCTTTCGAGAGTAAGCGTATAGATAGCAAGGACCAGGTTTATCGTCGGTGGCTCAATAACGCTCTCGAGGAGATTGGGCCGAGATTTTTTCCGAGGGGCGGGAATGGGTTGGTTTGGCCCGAGGAGCGTGCTGGGTAAGTTGATTTCCTATTTGATTTAATTCCATTCTACTCTTTAGGGCCTGTTTGGATACGACGGTTCCGTTCTGTTGCCCCATACAAATGACCACTTCCTTTCCCTTCCAAATCCTGAAACAACCGTTTCCACAGGTAAAATAGTCACAAAACGGAACAGTCGCCACCCCCTTCGTTTTTTCTAAACAGGCCTTTAGTCTTTTTGATGAGTATTTAGTATGCTAACGTTAGCATGATATGATAGAATTTCGAGGGCTGTTCATCAGGTTATCCGATCCCTGGGCGTCAAGATTAAGCTGAATTATAAGGTGGGGTTGGGGGTTGCTGGGAATGGAACAGGGGATGGGGTGGGGATGACCCGAGATAGTGAGGGTTATGAGGGTGGGGATGCTGATGATACTGACCCTGAGGAAGACATTGTGATGGCCGATGAGAAAGTTCTGCAGGAGGAGCAAGAGAATGGGGTAATGATTATGACTAACCAGAATGAACACGCTGAGAAGCGGATGGAAGAAGAGATGGAGGCAGCAGCTATCGAATTGGAAGACTTGTTTACTTTGATGCAGGTATGTCTTCAAATCCCCCCCTAGTGTGATTTTCTATATTCGTGGAAGCTGACAACTGTTTAATATAGCCCGAGGCATTTGTTCAGTTCCCAGATTTTGACGATGACTATTTCGATTGGGATGAACTTATGGATTCTAATACATTGGACGGAGTGCGTCATCTGGCCAACTTGGACCAATAAAGTCCATTATTTCGGAGTGATAAGGCTAAACTCTAGGAGCAAATTGGCACCCTTCTCTTATTACTTCCTTAACTTATCATTGACACTTTTTGGCTTACACCTAGGACTCCCGATTGTGCTCTCCATTACATATCTTACTAAATTTACTTTCCATACGGGGTGGGTGAGAGGGTGGGCCCGTCCCTACTCTACTAACAATATTACTTCAGTCCCTTGCTATACTATAGCCCATTTTCCTTACTACATTCTTTCACGATTATTCTCTTTCTTTTTTCCTATTAGCACTTACTATCTCACAGTTCCCTAACCTATCTGTTACCCCAATACTCTCTCTGTCCCCTTTCGCCTCTTTCCTTTGCTCTGCCCTTGCTCAAACACCGCTCTCAACCTATGTTGCTCAAAAAAAGAGAAGAAAAAAAGGTGTCAAACAGCCATTTGGCCTCATGTATTTTCTAGCTTGGTGGGAAGTTTTAGAAACTTCGATCTTCATACGTAAGAACTACTTGAAATCCATATCATGACTAGATTAATTGTGCCTTCTTTACAATTGTGAGTGAGAATCACACACTTGAATACATTTTGGAAGGCACGTCGGGCAAGTAGCTTATATCAACAATAGGCACGGCGATCTGTAGCTTCCGGCGCATGCTTGGAGAAGGAAGGCAAGGAAAACAAGAACATACGAGGCTTCCTAAAGAGAGCAATAAAAGGGTATGAAAACTAATTTAATGCAGACTAATCAAGTTTAAGCAAATAGTTTAGCCCATCCTCCCTCACAGTACGGGAGCACGATGTCTTCCGCCCCTTCCACCCAGCCGATGCGGTCGGAGCCGTTCGGAGTGCCGGTCGAATCTAGGCCGAAGATCAGCGTTCCTAGTCGTCCAGTCCGTCCGTTTCGGGGTAGGACGGACGGACTACGACTCATAGTCCGTCTTTTTGGGGGTGCTAGGACGGACTACGCCCTGGAAGGTTAGGACCGGACTGACTGTAGGGGAATAGTCCTAGCACTTGGACCTCCGGTACTGGCCGAAGTTGAAATCATGCACCTCCGAACCAATCATATAGCATCATGAGACATCATTCGTGCCGTCCCCCACAGTCCCCTGCCGTCTTCCATCATTTCCTGCTGTCCCCCCTGCCCCAAACACACATGACTCACCCTGTAGGGCCCGCCGTCCGGCCCAAAGACGGCGGTCCTGCGATTTGACCGCCCTGGACGGACTACGGATAGCTGTCCCGTCCAGTCCAGGGCTCTTGGCAGCCCCCCCGCGGGGCCCTCGGACGGTTGGGAACACTGCCGAATATTGCAACAATCCGCGTGACCCACCTGGCGATTTCTTTGACAGCGGCCAGGTATTTGGTTTGAGACATGTATTTGTTTGTCGAGCCGATTAGGTCGGTCAGCGCTTTCATTGCCAGTATTCCCAGCCGTCCAGTCCGTCCGTCTTCGGGGTAGGACGGGACGGACTACGCCCGGCAAGGTTAGGACCGGACAGACTGTAGGGGAATGGTCCTAGCACTTGGACCTCTGGTACTAGCCAAAGTTCAGATTGTGCACCTCGAACCAATCAATATGGCATCATGAGACATCATTCGTGCCGTCCTCCGCCGTCCCGTCCCGTCCAGGGCTTTTGGTCGGGCTTCCGGGCCGTTGGGAACACTGTTCATTAAAGAGAAAGTGTTAAAGTTGTCGCAGAGGGCAGCGTGGAGGTTTTGCCAGGCGGTGTCGAGGCTTTTTAGTCTCGTCATCAGCATGATTCACAAAGAGTTAATGATGGGAGGAAGGGGGTACTCTTTATATATAGCATGCTCCAAAGGTCTAAACAGTTTGCTTGGCTCGGTTCCCCTTCTTCTCCTCCTCTTCCTCCTCTGCTATCAGCGCCTTCACGTTAGAGAAGAACTTTGCTACCGTGGTCTCCCAGCTCTTAGCTTCCATCAGGACCCCCTCCCGAACTTCGATGCCTTCTTTCCACCCGCCTAATAGGAAGACTATTCGAAGACCTCGCGGGGTCCATCCCCCGCGGGTGAGTGCGTCACGGATGGAAACAAAGTTCTTTAAACTCTTGGACACTTTACCGCCTTGGATTGATAGACAGCCCATGTGGAGGAAATAGTTTACCCATTGGTGCTTTCCGTCAGAGGTTTTGGGGATGTCGCAGCATCTTCCATGGTCAGCGTTACCGGATTCTCATAAACTAGATGTTGTAGATAGAACATACCCATCCCAATACACCTCGCTTTGGGAAATCACATTGTCATGGTGCGGGAACGTAAGGTCAATCCCTCTAGAATGAATATCAACTTGACCACCCAAGACTTCTGAGCACATAACCGAGCACTCAATATGTCAGGCATGTCGTCCCTTGCCCCATGAGAGTCCTAGTTTGGTTCTCCTGGCTTCTCTGCCTTCCATAGAGCGAAATCTTGTGGTGTCTTTTCGTCTAGGATCACTTCCTCCTCTTCCTCAGCCTTTAGCAGAGGGATTGAGCTTCCGTTCTTGCTCCTTGAGAACAAGACCCATAATCTCTTTTTGAGTGCTCGTAGCCCAACCTTCAAAGCTCTCGGGAGTCACATGTCATCGGCTGCTGTATTTTTCTTTAGGTAGGTAGCCTAAGCTCTAGATATAGTAGATGCAACCTCCGGAATAATAGACGAATTCTGAAAGATGAATTCCTCAAGCGGATGCTGCTGACGAGCCCTCAGGATAATCTATAACCAAATTAGCGATCCGTTCAGCCATTCCATGTACTCCTGCTCCAGAAATCCGAAGTGAAAAAAAATCCGACCTTATCGTCGGCATCCGTGACATTCTGCACAAATTGCACGTTGAACTTGAAATAGTCCCTCAATATCCTCCGCAAGATATCTGTAGTGATATAATTCCGGGCATGACCCAAATGTCCCGCATCATAAACCGTAGGTCCACAACAGTAATCTTCCTACCGCTAGGGTCGATAAGAACAAACAGGTTCTTCTCCTTCGTTAGCGAATTATAAATGCGAAGTGGTGGGAGGGGAGCCCTGGGAGGTGATGGCGGGTCCATGCTGGCTGCTCCCTTCTAGATGTTGAAGTTATTGTGAACGGGGAATAAGCTTCTGGTTGGTGTGTTGTTATTGCGGTGAATTTTTGTCGTAAAGATGAGATGGCGCGAAGACGGAGGTGGTGGTGGGGGAAGATGGTGTGAAGGGGAATGAAGAGCATGGAGAAATACCGGAGGGGCCTAAATTGTGATGTGAGCCGCAGGTGGGTCACTTCAATAAGAATCTAGAACAAACTGGAAGTTGGAGAATGTCAACGCTGGCCTGTTGTCAAGGACATGTTGTCACTGACAACTACGGTAGGCTTCCCCAATCACTTTGCCCTCAAGACCACCTCTTGACTCATTCAAAATATTTAAATACAACTCACCCCACAACCCCCGAAACCTCTTTAAGTTGCTCAAGGGCCCTGCCGACCAGCCCCTCTGCCGAACTCCAAAGCACGCCCGCTTTCTAATATTCTGCCTTATATTCGTGGCTCCACGCGAAACAGGACCCTTCACATTACGTTAAATTCTTCACGCTAAGGCTACGTGACGACTTAGGTAATCACGTAGCCCCTAAAATCCTCTTGTAAGGGCAGGATCGCTACTCGTACACTTTTGATTTAAACTTTGCCTATTCGGTAGTCTTCGCAGAACATCCGTATTTGCGACTGTAGGTTGTTTGGTGGAAGCGAAAGGCTGTGATATCGACCAAGGAAACAGCATGGGTAATATACTCGTGCGAGCGGCTTGCCATGGGGACGAGGAAGTGGCGGATATGCTACCCGGACAGGACGACACCAACACCAACAAACCAAATGAGAAGGGCCAAACACCTCTCTGGTTGGCTGCTTTGAATGGGCAGGAGGAAGTGGTGAAAATGATACTCGGACGGGGCGATGTCGACCCCAACGGATCAGATAATGAAGGCAAAACACCACTATTGTGTGCTGCCCAGAATGGGCACGCGGGAGTGGTGAAAATACTACTCGGACAGGTCAACATCGAGCCCCAGGAACCAGATCACGCAGGCCAAACACCACTCTGGAATGCTGCCGCAAATGGGCACGAGGGAGTGGTGGAATTACTGCTCGGACGGACCGACGTTGACCCCAACACACTAGATAAACGCTGTAAAACACCACTCCACTGTGCTGCCCTCAATGGACACGCAGGAGTGGTGGAAATACTGCTTAGACGGAGCGACATCGAACCCAACATACAAGATAGCGAAGGCCGAACACCACTTAGTTCTGCTGCTGGCAATGGGCACGTGAGAGTGCTGAAAATACTACTCGCACGAGACGATGTCGACGTTAACATGACTTGAAACCTACTATGGCCGGACTTCGTGTTTCGTGTCCTCACTGGTACCATCGAGTGTTTGGAAAGCTCCTTTGTACGTTTGGCTTATATAGTGAAAACATGGAGTGATGGAGATCAAACAGACTAGCACTAAGTAGCTATCAACTATGACACCCAATTAGTAACCGTATTGTTTGAGATGTGAGAAGTGGTGGATTTCATACATTTCCACTCTGTCTTTTCCTTTCCTGTCTCTCTGATTTTCGCCGACTCTCTCTCTCTAAGAGACCTTATTGCTCATATTTCCCTTTACGACAACTCTCGTTCATATCATCTCTTTTCTTCCACTCATTATATACGAATCTATTCTTTTCGCTCGCCCCGTTGCTCTTGTACAGAAGTGAATATATCGGTAGTCCAAGATTCACCCAATAAACTTCACCACTGACAAAGTTAGCACGGCTAGACGCCTCTAGCCCCCCTACCAACGCTAAACTCGAGATTATAAACAGAATCTGATATCCTTACTTAACTACATAAGGAGATTGAGAGAGGGGTTTGGCTATGTATGGGTTCGATATAGGCATTCCCATCCGAGGAACCACTAGAGACTTCTTTTTGTTTTGGAGTAAGCTGGTGTTGTTCGAAGTTTCCATCATTTTTACCCCCCGGACTGCAGACCCAAAATTTTAATTGCATAGTGTGAGTTTTACAAAGTCTTGGTACAGTACAGTACCAAGCAAATCCTAAGAGTTATTTCACCACTACCTTCCTCTCCTAGTTCTTGATTGTCAACTTCTGAGAAATTTTGCTCCATCCCTGCAATCTACTAGCTTTAATCTTCCTTTAGAAAATATATGGTTAACCCTTGGACAGATGCTTTGCGTTGCTCAGTCCCATGGATTGGGAGCGAGAGACTGATGACATAAAAATACTTCTGTACAAGCGTGACGCGGACACTCTCCAAAGAAAACCTCTTCGATGCCTCTCCTCCGCCCAATTTGTCGTAGTTCTCCAGCCCAACACTGCTTCCGTACGATGACCCCCATGCAGTGGGTATCTTCTCCCCACCCTCTATTTCTACTAGCCATATTTATAACGCCTCATACTTGTAGTAACATACAAAAATCGCACATTCAAGAATCAGGACTCAGAGAATAAGTATAATCTAAAAACACAAGGCATGAGACCGGTCTAGAAAGAAGCCAGCCCTTCTCTGCAATTACATCATCCTATTTCAAATGTGTATCTAGAAAAAATATGCTAAGCCATTACATTCCGCCTCTATGAATAATGGGGAAGCATGAAAGGAAGAGTTATAGTATTGTACTGTACAAGACCAAGACACCCACCACCCAAAAATAAATCTCAAGTAATATACCCTACCTCAACTTAAATCTATTCTATTACTGAGCGAGTAAAAAAAGAGTGAAATTACATAGGAGTGAGATGGAGGTTAGCTTATCCCGAAGGGGCTTTTGGCTTAATCCCCAAAACACCAGAAGAAAAACTGAAAATAAAGAACAAATAAATATCTAGGGCCAGCCCGCACAAATCCATTATTCATCCCACACTGCCGATATCGACGGGCGGTTATTTCCATGAGACAAGATCATAAGCTCCGGGGGGACGGGCGGGGTCTGGTGGCAGGATACGTTAGGAATGTCGGGCCTGTAGAAGCTCTACAACTCTATCGTGCCCGTTTTCGGCAGCTAGCGTGAGCGGTGTTTCACCAGATTTACCGGAGCTATTGGGGTTAACATCTTTCAGCCCCAATAGTAGCTTCACGATTCCCTCATAGCCCTCCTCGGCAGCAAACGAGAGCGGCGTTAGGCCATACTCCGTGTCTGGAATGTCTGGGTTGAGATCTTCCCGCTCCAACAGTAGCTTCACTGCTCCCTCATGGCCCCCCTCGACAGCAAACGAGAGCGGTGTTCGGCCATAATTCTTGCTTGGGATGTTTGGGTTGACATCTTTCCGCCCCAACAGTAGCTTCACTATTCCCTCATGGCCCTCCTGGGCAGCCAACGAGAGCGGTGTTCGGCCATACTTCGTGTCTGGGACGTCTGGGTTGAGATCTTTCCGCTCCAACAGTAGCTTCACTATTCCCTCATGGCCCCTCCCGGCAGCCAACGAGAGCGGCGTTCGGCCCTTCTTCGTGTCTGGGATGTCTGGGTTGAGATCTTCCCGCTCTAACAGTAGCTTCACTATTCCCTCATGGCCCTTCCCGGCAGCCAACGAGAGCGGCGTTCGGCCCTTCTCTGTGTCTGGGATGTCTGGGTTGAGATCTTCCCGCTCCAACAGTAGCTTCACTATTCCCTCATGGCCCCTCCCGGCAGCATACGAGAGCGGTGTTCGGCCATATTTCGTGTTCGGGATGTTTGGGTTGACATCTTTCCGCCGCAACAGTCGCTTCACTATTCCCTCATGGCCATTCCCGGTAGCCCATGAGAGCGGCGTTCGGCCGGATTTACTTGAGCTATCGGGATTTACATATCTCCTGCCAAACAGGAGACCCGCTACTTGCGGCGCTCTCCCCCACCGACGACCGATGCTCCCAGGATCGACAAATTGCGATCCAAGAAATAACCTCACCACTCCCTCATGTCCATTCTCAGCAGCCCACGAGAGTGCTGTTCGGCCATCATTCGTATCCTGCCGATCGGGTCGAATATGTTTTTCTCGCAAGAGCAACCTCACTACCTCTTCATGCCCATATCTTGCAGCCCATATGAGTGGCGTCATACCCGCACTATCTCTTTGGTTTACATCCCATCTTTTCATTTTTATCAAAGTATTTGCGATGTCGGCGATGCCGAAGTACGAGATACAATGCAAGGCAGAAAACGGCTTATCGCCACGGTAATAGTCAGAGGGAGACCCCGCATTGATCGACTTCCAAAGGGATTTGGCAGATATATGACCATCGAACTGATCAAGAAGCTCGAGCGCAAATGTTTTTACAAGATCTGAGAGCTCCATTCGCATGTGTGTTCCCCAATATAAAGAAGAATATTCGAGGAGGGGTGCGCCTCGGGGGTCGGGGGATGAGGTGGAAGGATCCTTGACGTGCTGGGAGTTGAGATATGTCAAGCAGGTTTCCGCAATCGTCGAGTGAGCTCCGTCAAAGTCGGGAAGTGTGCAAAGATACTCTTGGAGGGTAAAATGTATCAACCTAACGGTTGAGGCACCCTTATCCACCGTAACAAGTCCTTGACAACACCCTAGCAAGGTCGATATTGCAGGGATATCATCGCTACCAAGATCATTTGACCCTATTCGGATTGCTATGGCGTGACATATTTCATCCACCTGCAGAGGTCGCCTCGAATAGGAGATCCACATCAGAGCGGCCATCCCGAGTCTTGCTTTGTCCCCACCCTGGGCCTTTATCCTTCCCAGCGTTGCTTCGTACACGCCTCCTAAGCCTAAGCCATTCTTCACTGCGTTTAGCCTTTGTCTCCTTCGATATATGGTTGTCTCTTGCAGGATCGTCTCGATGCTTAAGAGAGCAAGCAGGAATCTAGATGTAATATCTTTTAGCACACAGCTTTGGGAAAGTGTCCCCGCTTTCTACTCACATTTCCGAAACCGTTTTAGGAATATCCCTCATAATTTCCTCCGACAAGCTCTCATCCATCGCATCCGGCATCGTATCCTCTTTTAATTTCGCTCGGAAGAATATGATGATATCATCCTCGGTTGGTGTTATGGATCTGGTCGCTGCCCTCCCAGCAAGATGCCTCTCGACCTCACCTCGGATATGTGGTCTCCCGGTCAGAAATATCCGAGCACCTGGGGAGTTCAGGAGAACTTGATTGAGTGAATCAAGAAGGTTCACCCGATGCCCTGGCGAGCACTCGTCCAGCGCATCTACGCATATAAATGTATGCCGCGAGGATGAGATATCCTGCAAGAACTCGACAATTTCTGCAAGCGCTAGCCTCTGGCCACCAATAGCCTTCTCTCGGCCCCGAAACGCTTTGACTATTCTCTCAGGGATCTCGCCCAGTCCACTGACAACCTGCTTCAGCACCGCACCCAGAACAGCAGCTGGGAATTGCTCCTCCTGAGCAGCAAAGTCGAAGTAAATGCACGCAACGGCAGTATTCCCCCCCACGGCCTGCTTGCATAAGGTATCTATCACCAGCGAGCTAACATCACAGCTTATTAGCAATACCTTTCTTTCCCCGAGAATCTTCTCTCACCTAATGAAGGTCTTGCCAACCCCCGGACCTCCGTAGCAAAACAAGGCTGCACCATCAGCTTCACCCACATGAATACCACCAAACCAACTCCGATATTCTTGAGTTTGTAAAAGCCAGTCCCCCACCTCGTCGACCCTACGAGTTTGGATGTCGTGGTGCCGTCTCTGGGGTTCGAGTGGAGATAGCCAAGCCAAAATTTCAGACCTCTCGTCGGCCACCGTATAGGTATTCCACACATTGATATTATTAAAACTATTGACATTATCGTTGATGTGGTGTTGAGACATTTTGTATATTGCGCTACTCCGAAGACAGGTGATGGGTTCTTGAGAAATTTTACATAGGGTCGGCCGATGCAAGTCCTGGGGGTGAAGAAAGGCGGGGGTGATTGCCACCTTGACCCTCGCAAGCGAAAGCCCGGCCAACCAATCTATGAAACCAACATACGGTACATGTTCCCGGCGTGCAAGACCTGAGCAAAGGGGCCAAAATTTTGTACGGCAAATTTTTTGTGCGTATCTGAGCGCTCATACTACTCGAGTAGACTACTTGTAAATTCAGGTCCAAATGTTAAAGTTCTTCATAACGGGAACGAGTGATTACGACCGTCGTACGCGCAAACCCCAAGCATCTAATGAGAGAGTAAGGCTGCGATTAAAGCACCGATAACTAATATTCCGGTTAAGATCTCCAATGCCACAGCTTTTCACGTTTCATCCCTCCAACACCACAGCGTCTCTCCAACGCTACAACATTTCAAAAGATCGAACGATGATCTGACAACTAAATCAATCTAATTGATCTTTTGGTTTTTTCTATAGTGCCAAGTCTATGATACAAGAAAGTAAGCATGGAGGAAAGAAACTTTGCTGCTGAGAGCGAAGTTGACGGTAGGTTGTGCCCAATTCCCCGACATGTATGGGGATGAAGGGTAACTTAAGTCTGTCGAAGTTCCTCTAGTTGGCCGCGGCCCCGGGGCCTTCTCGGCTAGACTACTCAGAGAACGGGGTCTACTCCAGCCACTGCGCCAAGAACTCGACAGACCTTTTTTCCTCGCCAAAAATTAGCGTCTATGCCACCGCCCGGTATTCAGCAGCAGAATTCGCGTTGCACACACGTAATTTCGACTAACCAGGGGCTTTGGTCAGATCTTTCTTTTTTTCTTTTCTTTCTCCAAGGCTTTATCCTCTCCGGGCCCTCCGCGGGACCTTGCCCCACTTGCCCTACTTAAAAATAGCCTACAGCCTCTGAACCAGACCTGGATTGGTCGATTTAATTATCATACTCGAGTACTTGGGGAAATGGCATCTTGAATTCATAGAATTGTATTGAGCATTCGTGTCTCTAGTACGGTAGGTTGGTTTTTAAGCTGGCACTTGAAACTACCTACTTTAATGGGGGTAGGTAGTAAAACCCCATAATATTATGTAGAATGCTTAAGGTTGAATTAAAACACCAAACTACTTTTTTTCTCTCCCTCCCTTTAATTAGTTTTCCCTAGAGTTTCGTTGAGAGGTTTTCTTGGGGATCTAGTGGGTTAGTTGACGTCATCCTTGGCTGATCCGTCATAAAATCTCAATCGGTGGATGGACGTGACCGGCGATGTCTTGGAACCTAAGCGTCTTTCCTTAAATTTTGTGGGCGGAGGAAGAAGTATAATTCCCGAATTATATCGCAGAAGCTAGGACTTTTATTTAGTCATTGATGTTGTTCAAATGTGTGAACTCTGAGCGCGATCTATTCTATATGGATAATACTAGACAGGTGCAGGGGTGCTGTCAGGGCACGCTAAGCAAGGAGGGATAGTAATAGTAGAGCAGATTGGTAGGAGTTCTGGTTCTTATTATTCTTAAGCGAGGTGGGGGGTAGCAACCTTATTTATAAGAAAGTGCGCTCCCATACATGCAAGAAAAATATAGGGAAAATAATGTAAGAAACATAAGTGCGAACATGTTTGACCCTGAGATCCTTCCAAGTAAATCTAAAACAATATGCGTGAAACTATAAGGGTGTGATGAGAATATTAGAAATATCATGACCAACAATGGTGCATAAGAGATGCATAAAATCCTGAACACCGGATAGGAGAGCACATGTTAAATCCTAAAATAACAATAAA